>ERZ778027.917-NODE-917-length-57695-cov-11.351648_pt1 | contig 57695 bp, 62 predicted proteins | sample MGYA00375757_ERZ778027 | MGnify/ENA primary metagenome ERZ778027 (study PRJEB29350, sample SAMN05389817) | bioreactor metagenome | isolation source: Ammonium sulfate bioreactor | place: South Africa: University of Cape Town | collected 2014-02-18 ...
CCATTGTACACAAGAACTAATGCTGTTGATACGACGACAACAACAACAACAACAAGTACTACAACCGTTACTCAAACGACGACAACAAGTACTACAACCGTTACTCAAACGACGACAACAACAACAAGTACTACAACCGTTACTCAAACGACGACAACAACAACTACGGTTTCAACAACTACTAGTTCAACTACAACTGGTCCCACTGCAACCACGGATTCAAATACAACTGATCCCACTGCAACCATGGATTCAAATACAACTGATCCCACTGCAACCATGGATTCAACTACAACTGGTCCCACTGCAACCATGGATTCAAATACAACTGATCCCACTGCAACCATGGATTCAACTACAACTGGTCCCACTGCAACCATGGATTCAACTACAACTGGTCCCACTGCAACCACAGATTCAACTACAACTGATCCCACTGCAACCACGGATTCAAATACAACTGGTCCAACTGAAACCACGGATTCAACTACAGCTGATCCCACTGCAACCGCGGACTCAACAACAACTATTATAATAACTATTACAGCAACTACTGGTTCCATCACAATCACTGATTCAGCAACCACTGATTCAATAACTACTGATTCCACTACAACAACAACCACTACTACGCCAACTACGACAGATTCAGCCGCAACAACTGAGTCAACAACAACTACTACGCCAACTACGACAGACTCGGCCGCAACCACTAGTTCTACTACAACTACTGATGCAACTACAGCAAGCTGATCCGATTCATGTATATGATTTCATCTTTTTTCCATTTTGCTATCCTAAATCAATTCTTTTTTATATTCTTAAGGAGTATCGTATTGATTGACTGCAAGAACGCAAATATCGCTCGTTTTTTATCTCTCTTTTGCATCACACCATAGAAGAAAAAACAATTCTTTTTTCATTAATTAACAAGTGATACTGCATTTCTATATTTTGAAATCTATGTTTTTCTTTGTTCTTTGTCTCTTGTGACATAACTATGTCCAAAGACATCACTCACTAATTATGAATTCATGCTTATGTTATGTTATGTCTATGTGAATGTCTTGTGCTTATTAAATAAATTTTTATGCCTGCCCACTAACGAAAGTTCCAATCACTGATTACGAGACTATGATGTTCATTCTTGGTTCTCTTCTCATTGAACAGATGTTGTCGTCAACTTGTTCGTTGCTCTTTCTCACATCGCAACTCCGGAAGAATAGATATACACATGCATATATTGGATGACCTCAATCGAAGCATTGAAAAAAAAATTGGAGAACGGGAGAGAGAGAGAGGGAGAAAGATGTGAATGGATAGAAATTTGAGCGTACATTTTCTCTTTCCCTCAAATTGTGTACACATTCGAATCGAAGGCGGATGTCTGCATCGTGAATGAACAATGGACTTTTTAAATGAAAATGAAAAAGACTCGAAACCATGGTCAAGAGATCGAAGCTATTCAAAGTTAAAACTATACGAGTAAGTGTTCTTGTTAAATTCTTTATTGATCTTTTTTCTCTTCTCTTACTAAAAATTATTATGTTTGCATTTTGTTCAATAGGCAAATTCAATTGTTCACGTTCAAAATTAAATGAAAGCAGGAAACTACATAAATGCTATGTATATTTATGCATATGTACATACATTATTATGATTAAAACTATGTCACCATTATCAACTACAATGTCAAGGAGAAGTATATGCATGCATAGATGAGAAACCTTGAGCTTGTGATTGATCAAGTTAATTAGCAGTTAGTTGGTTAGTTAGTTGAACATTTTGATGCAAATGTCTATTCATTATTAACGAGAAATGACGGTTGAAAAGAAGAATCACACAAGAGGGGGTAACATGTACATGTACGTATATGTGTACAGAAACGGAAGAGGACGTGCATGTTTTTTAAAGACAAACATATGAGTTCGTAGTTGTTCAAGTCAAGAATGAACGAAAGGCATTTGTACAGATGTGCAATGATCGTTGCTCGTTACTCTAATGATTATAGCTCACTCTCGTTTTTTTTGTCCATATTCAATGCCTCAGGCTTTGAACTAAACGACTATAGCATCCGTTTTTTCCTGATTACGAATGAGAAGAAAAATAAAACGAAGGCAACAAAAAAAGGTATCCACTCTAGTCTTCAACAATAGAATCTCTATGTGTATACCTAGCAGCAATAATAACTAATCAAGAAAATGTCCAAATATAATCCGTCCCTGATCACATATGCATGGACGACGCGTACACTGTCGAGTAATCCTCTGTCTGTCGTCGGTTTAGAGCCGAATGTGATTGTTTGTTTCTTCTAATTGTACTTAGCAATAGTAGACCTTAATTTAAAGAATTTTCTCCTAAATGATGATAAGACACCTATTGTATGTTGATGTCAAAAGACAGTTTTTTTTTCAATTAACATATGACATTGAATTAAATCTATGGCAATCAAATCAGATTTGACTAAGGTAAGAAAAGAACGACGTTATTTATTTATTTATTAGTTTTTCTTTTTATCTCCTCAAAGATTAATTATCTTAGAATCTAAATGAATTTTTATTGTACTGATAACGTAGGATAAAATTTGAAGAGATGTTCATCATTTGTTTACTGAACAACGTACTCATATATCTTTTTACTAGAACGACAGATAACCAAATCACTTGAGTAATGGTTCATTCACAATAATTAGGCAAAGGTCGTCAATTGATTATTTTTCCTTGAGACCATATATACGTATATGTGGTGTGTGCGTACTGTTCATTGATTATTTTGTATATATGCGTGACTGTCTGTCTACTTCTCATGTTCTAATTGCATGCGACGATGCGCTTTGTTCATAAGGTGTACGGTTGTCCATTCATTGTATATGTGTATTAGCCATGCAAACTCTCTTTTTTTTAATCAACCAACTAAGTATCGTCATCAGAGTGGTACTCTCTTCGATCAACAACGGTGAGAACAATCGTCATCATCATCATTGTCATCGTCGTCCGCTATCACTCAAGTTACCCACTTGAGCACCCTCTCTACTTTTTCATACTCTTCGTTTGTAGATGGCCTAATAATACTCGATATACGTATATGTATACATACACATTTACGGATTGATGTTATATTCGATTCGATCTATAAGCAACAGCTGACCCTTTGGGTCATTTCTTTTTTTTTATTTGGCGTGCATTCATACGTCAAAATTCGGCTCGTGAACATTCTAATTTGTAAGAATACACACGAGTATCAAAAGACAATATAATCGAAAAGTAGTTGACCGTGAATCCGAGGGACAGATGAAACCATAATCATCAAATTGAGAAGTGAGTGTCATCTGCCAGTGCGTTTTCTATCTCAATAGATGAAGATGAAGCAAAGGCCGAAACTCATCTTTTTGTTTTGTTTCTTTACAATTATATTAAATTGTATTCAGGTGCATTGTGAACAAATGTGCGAATCTTTACAAATAGAACAAAGAGAAAAGAAGAAGAAGACAATGTGATGATGGATTTGTTACATCATTGCATGTACATAAATAAAGTGAATGAGACATGTAGATAGACGGATATGGAGTAGAAGAGAAAGAGACTTGATGTCTTCTCATCGATGTCAATTTCAATAAGACGACTAATCAGCGAAACTATCTGATGGTGACGTAAATAGACAACATTTGATTTTCCTAGTTATGATATTGATATAGAGAAATGACAGCATTTGTTTGACTCTGTGTCTCTTTTTTTCATTTGCTTACTTAATATTTTCGATCGTGCCAAGGACTGTTTGTTCCGGCTTGAATAATCCGCCTTCTCTGTTTCCCTCGTTTGGTTCTCATTGACAAAATTCAATCTATTTGCTAAACACATGCTCGTCTCGGTCATTGTAATGAAATGTTTTTTTCCTTTACATATTCATCTGTTGATAAAAAGGTTATTCTTGCCGTTAGTATCCGTACATCATCTTTTTCTCTCTTTTTTTTTCATGTTCATGAACTACAAGTCATTCTTTTCCGGTTGTTGCTTGATGGTAGCTGTTATTATCCTCCTACAACGCTTTTTTCCTTTCGTCTTATGTTCTTCTTTTCTATCTCTTCGCGTTCTGATGACGATTATCGACGACTAATTGTATATGGATGTGAGCGTAAAGCAGAGAGGGAGAGAGAGAGAGAAAAAAGAAAGAACGAAGCATATACAATATAGCTGTTCATCGACTAAAAGAAAAAAGAGAAAAAGAAGAAAAAGAAGAAGAAGAAAGCAGTGTACGTCCACTACCATCACCGACCGTGTCGAAGTGTTGTTAACACGCACGCACGGCAAAAGATTTTCTCTCTCCCTCTGTCTGTCTCTTCTTCTTTTTTTTTAACGTAGTTAGTCATCATCGTTTTTTATTTATCACAGTTTCATACACCTCATCATCGATCTCGGTTCATCTAATTATAAAGTTGCACATATAATATGTTGACAATGATGTAATTCGTATCGTGAAGAACATAGTTTTGTCTCTCGACTTTGAACTAGAGTCGTCTATTTTACTAGCCAACCATGACGATATGACTGTCTATTTCTTTGACTTTTATTCATGTGTCTCGCTATTCTATCGTCATAAAATTGACTTTTTATATTTCCTATTCTTTTACATGTCGACTTGAGTTCATCTCACACGCATGAAAGCAACTCAGAATACATCGATCATTTGACTCGTCAGCGGCATTTCTTGCCATACGAAAAGACCACGACGATGGACCATCATCGATCATATTTTAGTTTCGACAATCTCAATACACGCATGTATCAAACAACGCGTAGTCATCAATCTGTGAGTGATGAAGATGTCGACTTAATAACGAGTTTTGTGCTTGGCCGAACATTCTTCACCTATAATGATGCACTCTCATCGTTTTCCCGTCTTTGTTTCTTTCTCTCTCTCTCTCTCTCTCTTCTTTTTTCAACAAGAAAGAAACGAGTAAGTATCTATGAACTATAAAATGAAACAGATGAATCCGGTGTGTATGAGTTTAAAAAAGAGAAGAAGATGAGGAAAATAACTTTCCGCTCGTTTGTTTCAAGGTATCTTATTTATATATGCATTGCGTTCACATGAAACATCAAATAAAATATAAACAGACGAAAGAAATTCGCATTGTTTCTTTTCTTTTCTTTTCTTTTCTCGTTTTGTATTCATTGTCATCGATTGATTTCGTTCGATGCGCTTGATGTAAACATTGTTTACTTGAGATATACACACATAACACTTTAGCTTTCGATCGTCAAAGATGAAATGAACGTGACTTTCCAATTGATCAGCGAGTTTCCTTTCTTTCTTTTCTTTTTTCTTCTTCTTCTTTCTTTTAACCTCCTATTGACAAACGAGAAAGTCTCAACATTGTCGGCATCAGTTCAATCGTAAATATGTTGCATGTTCTGATGTATGTATGTCTGTGTGCTCGCGTCCATTTTTGTGATAACGCTTATTGTTATTACCCCTGTTGATAAATGTGCGTTCGCTCGGACATTCTTCAACGTCGTTTTTTATTTCTCTCTCTCTCTTTCTTTTTTTTTCTTGCTTTTTCATGTTTTCTAATTAAAAATCCGTCGTTTTATTGCTTGAGATTGTGTATTAGCACTCCTTATGATTTAGTATAGAGAGAAAGAGAGAAGAAAGAAGAAGGAGAAATGAATAGACCCTCTGGCAATCAACAATGTCCGTGCGCACAAAGAGAGAGTGAGGGTGCTCATGCTAGATTCAGCGTGTTATCGCATCAAGATATTCCCGTCTTTTTTCTTTTTATATTCTTGTTTAACATTATGCAAGTAACCTTTGATATATATATATATATTGTTGGCTAAATGGAGTCATAGAGACGACGATGCACCCCTGCTAGACATTCTCTCCCGTTGTTTTCACTAATGGTTCATCGTTCTTAAACGATCATAATAATCAATCTGTTCTTTTCTAGATATGTCAGCATTGTAATAGGAATATAACGAACCCACAACGAAGCTCGCATCATGAAAAGACTTTTATTTGTTTTTCTATTGATTTATACAACTCATTCGTTCGAATTCAGTAAGATAAATATTTATTTGTTCAATCGAACAATAAAACAAAGACTATTAATTCATTTGATTTCTTCTCTCTGTTAATTATAGAAAAATTGTCAAGTTGTCAAACGGCATTAGGTATGCAGTCAGGTTCTATACCTGATTCTGCAATAACAGCTTCCAGTAGTTATGATTCAAATAGTGTCGGACCAAAAGCAAGTCGGTAAGTCACACACGCACGCACATCAATCATTGAACAGATGTATTACATAATTCATTGGCATAAGCTCTCGTCGTTTTTTCTTCTTCTTGAGTACATCAACAATGAGACATTGATGGCTCATCATCCGCTTGTCATTTGACAGAAAGAGAGAGAGAGAGCGAGAAAGCCTTGTTCATACATCAATGATGAGTAGATTACATGTAACCTAAAAGATGAAGAATAATAATATTTGAAATCTATTTAGTATTGAATTCTATCCCACAGGCATCTGATTGCATGACAATGAGATAAATATACATATTGAATCTGTATATTCTAGTGCTCGAACTGAACAGTATGGTGGCGCATGGTGTCCATTAAATCAAATAACATCAACAGCCAACGAATGGCTGGAAATTGATTTTGGTAATTTAACTTATTTGACTCAAGTCGAGACTCAAGGTAGATTCGATAATGGTCGTGGCAAGGAATTCGCTGATTATTATATCTTGATGTATACGCGATCGATGTCGACTGATGATGATTACGATGATGATTCAACCACATGGATTGAATATAAACCACAAAATAACAATGATGAACTTAATCAAAATTCTTCATGGATACGTGCAAATCAAAATACTTACATGGGAGAAATACGTCAATTAAGTATGTTGATCAGAAGAAAAAAAAACTCTATTTGATTTAACATCTATCTATCAAAATTCATATAGATCCACCGATAATCGCTAAACGTCTTCGATTCTATCCTGTTAGCAAACAAACACGAACTGTTTGCATGCGTGTTGAAGTGTACGTACGAAAAACAAGCACGTTTTCAATCTTTTTAAATTTGTTTTTTTTTTCAGTTATGGTTGCGCATTTACTGATTACATCGTTTCATATTCAATGCCACAAGCTCGTACGGATATCAATTCTCTCGGCGATGATATCTACGATGGTAAATATCTCGTTGAATCGAATATGTTAATCGATGGTCTCGGCAAATTATCCGATGGAATCACTGGTTCTGAAGATCTATCGTTAGTCGACGGTCGACAACCGTGGATTGGTTGGTCACATGAATCGAATTCCAATGTAACGTTAATCTTTCAATTTGATTATCCACGTCAAATGAATCGAATTACGATACATACGAATAATGTTTTTTCCAAACAAATATCTATTTTTAAAACTGCAGTTATTACATTTTCGTTGACTGGAGACGAATCGAGTTATTCAAATGCAATTATATCCGAACAGAGTCGTGACGAAGTGTTCGAAATAGCTCGACCTGTTCTCATTCCATTGAACAATCGTATAGCGAAATATATTCGTTTGGATTTATATTTCGATTCGAAATGGTTGTTAATCAGTGAAATAACATTCGATTCGCAAGTCTATCAAGAGAAAATCGAAGGAAAAAATTTCGATTATCCATTGCCGAATCCAGCTCAATCGGCTATTTATTCGGATCCATTGAAAATGGTGACTGATATGCGTAAACGAAATCGAGATATTCTTCAATCAACAACATTATTTCCCATGACAACATCGAAATATCAATCGGCACCACATTTTACGAGTTTAATTACGACGGAATTATCTTTAGCTTTTTTTATCGGTGCATCATTAGCTATCGGACTTCTCCTGATTGTTTCACTTGTTTGGCTCATTCGACGAAAGAAAAAATTACAATTTCAAAAACTAACCGAAAAACCATGTAACAATTCATCATGTTACACCTATCCAACACTGCCTATACGAGAATTTCACGATATGAACGCGCCAGTTACAAGCGCTATCGATGATCGAGAATATGCTGTGCCTGATGTTAATTTCTATTCAACATTTGCACATAGTCCACATTTGAATCTTCATAAAAAACCATTGCCACCTCTTTCATCAACATCATCGTATACATGTAGTCCTCGTTTAGTTCGACCGGCAAATGTCAGCTATTATCCAACATTGAAACCTCTGCTTGGTCATTGTTGTATTCATCAACAATATTTAACTATGCAACGTTGTCAACCACCATCGATTCATTATTCTCAAGTTGAAGATTATCCACCAATTGAAGCGTCATGTGGAAATAGTCTCATGGTTAAATTCAATTCAACAATTCAGTTCGATTCATTGAATATCAATGAGATAAATTCAGAAAATATTCATATTCTCGATAAAATTGGTGATGGTCTATTTGGTAGTATTCATTTAGCTGAAATGACCCTATCGAATAATGACAAACAACATGTTCTTATTAAATCTTTACATGACAATTGTGATGATAAACAACGAATGTTATTTTCGAAAGAACTCAATCTATTATCAACGATTCATGATCAACATGTTTGCTCTCTATTAGGAATTCTAAATAATCAACGAACAGTTGCTATATGTGAATATTATTCCATGGATTTATATCAATATCTTCGTGAACAAACAATACCAATGGATAATTGTTCAGCATCGAGTTTTCTCCTATCATTAGCATGTCAAATAGCATCAGGAATGAAATATCTGTCAGCTAATATGATTATTCATCGAGATTTAGCAACACGAAATTGTTTAATTTCAACATCGAATTCTCAAATACATATAACCGATCTAGCGATGGCCAAATCTGAATATGCCAATGATTATGCACGTGTTGGTCGTTTTCAAACACGAATACCACTACGTTGGTCGGCATGGGAATCGATATTTCTCAATCAATATTCTCTCAAATCCGACGTTTGGTCATTCGGTGTTACACTCTATGAATTATTTACTTATGCAAGACAACGACCGTATCATACACTGACGAATGAACAGCTTGTTCAACAATTTGCATCGATATCTCAAACACAATTACCTATTTCACCAAGTATTCATTTACCTAAACCAGAATTATGTTCGAAAGAAATCTATGATATGATGTGCGAGTGTTGGCAAAAGGATTCAATGCAACGACCGGCATTTGCTGATATTTACACATTTCTATGTGGACGATCGGCAGGCTCAGCACCTTTGGTCACACCGGAACAATTATAAAACAAAGAAAAACCAGACAATTAGTATTGCTTATTCGTTCAGACTTTGCGATTATGTCTGCTGTTGTTGTTGCTTTTTTATTTTTCATTTTGTATTTGTGTGCGTGCATTGCTTCAGTCAGATTTCTTTATTCGAGTTTCTACATGTGTGTATATATAAATATAAATATAAATAGGAAAAAGATAATAATAATAATACGTATGAAAGTAATAAAACATCGTTTGTGTCTTTTCTTTGAATGGGAAAATTCCTATCGACATTGACTGACATCTACTGGAAATAGTTACCCGAGTAAATTTGTTGTTTTTTTTGCTATTCTCTCATTTGTTCGACGAGGAAAATGTCAACAATATCATCAATCATCATGGTAGTAGTTTAGTTTTTTTTTCTGCTTCTATTTAAGATAACATTATGAAACAAATTAAATTCTCTTGACGAGAATTGATAACGAACTCGAGTAAATAAAAACAAAACAATGGGAAATCATCATTCAGTTAAACGCGAATGTTTACACGAAGCTATACGACGTAAAGATGTGAAAAAAATCAAACAAATTGTTTACAATAGTGACATTGATTTTATTAAAAACGATTTCAAATCACTCGAATTAGCAACATTGTACAATTTAACTGAAGTTGTCGAGCTTTTGCTCAGCCGTGGTTGTGTACCGAGAGATAAACGAACAGCACGAGCATTTGATCTCGGTAAATGAATTTGAATTATTTGATTTTTAGTGCGTTTTTCGTTTTTGTTTAGCCGTTTGGAAATGTCACAAAGATATAGCAACGATGTTTCTCAAAGCTGGCATTGAATACAAAGGTCGAAATCAATTCAATGAAACAATTCTATTCGTTTCGGCTTGCGGCAATAATTCGACATTGACAGAAATTCTCATCGAAGGTGGTTGTGATGTCAATGAATGTACACGCAGTTGGACAGCGTTACATGTCGCTGCTGCACGAAATCATGATGAAGTTCTACGAGTTCTTGTTAAACATGGATGTGATCTTAACATTCGCGATCGAGATGGTAGGAAAATAGTTGAATTTATCAACAAAAAAATAAGTATTGCTATTCTCAAGGTTTTAACGCGTTAATGTTAGCAATTTTAAATGAAAATCTCAAAAATATCAAACTTCTTGTTCAATGTGGTTGCTCGATAAATATCGAAGAATTATATTCAACACCTTGTGTTGCTAAACAGCTGTCGAAATATCCTGAAATCGAACGTATTCTTTGGAATGAACGAACGCGTGTGAAAAATCTCAAAGAATTATGTCGTCTTCGCATACGTTCAGCATTAGGACAACGTTCGTGGAAGAAAACATCGATTCTACCATTGCCAACACGATTGAAAGATTATATTGCATTGAAAGAATTATTCGCTACATATGAAGAACAACAACAGCAATTGGCTTTAGTACGAGCAGCAGCACCACGCACGAATCTCCAAACTACCCAATCCTAAGAAAAACTTCTCTTTCTCTTTCTATTTTTTTTCTTCTTCTGGTTTTTAACTAGTCATTTTCAATGTTGTACATTGTTTGAATCTTTTATTCGTACTCGTACATACACACATATATATATATATATAATTACGTATAAAATATATAAATAAATAAATACTTGTAGATATAAATATGTCGACAACTGTACAGCTTAAACCCGAAGCACCTGCTTCGACTATCGAATGGGCAATGTGGGCGAATGAACATGTTTTGATAACCGGTTATTGTTTGGCTATGTTCAGTATTCTAACGATTGTTTTGAGATTTTCTTTGTGGTATATTGGCATCTATGGACTTGCTCTTGCGTTATTCATTATTCTTGTTGAATATCCACGTAGTGGACGTGTTGTCAAAAAGTCAAAAGCACGAAAATTTCAAGAATATCCCGCTGCTCTTGTTTCGAGATTGGGTCCAATCACACGAAACTATTTCGTTCGATTTATTCTCTATCTTCTGTTAAGTTTACCGTGTCTTTTTCTTATTGCTACAATTACACCGGCGATTTCATTAGTTCTGGGAGCGTGTATCTATGGTTTAGCTGGACTTTATCACGAGAGTTGGAAGCCAGTCGAACCCAAAATACAAGAAACTGCAGTTGCTATGCCATCACGACCTCCACCTCGTGAGCCCATCTATGGTTCGAATTTTTAAATTTGTCAATTTATATTCCGTTTGATTTGTATCTTTTTTTTTAAAATATATCTGACAGAAATGAGACAAAAAAAGTGATTTAACTATATTTAGGAATGTAATATTTTTGTCCGTCTTTCATAATTGCACGTGTGTGTGTAGCAAGAAGAGAGTTGAGTTCAGCATTTGAATTGGTTAGATTCGAGAGAAATGGTTGTAGATCAGATAATGTCCAGAGATTCTTACGAGAGAATAATGTTTTGATTCGTTCATCGATTTTTTCACTAAGTTTATCTGTATCGATGAAAGAAATTGTATCTTCAGAAATAATAACATATCCCTAAAATTGGATTTGCAATGAACATGAAAAGACAATGTTTTCAAATGGACAACTTTTAATTGTTCGATATCGATTGAATATTCACTTGGTACACATTCTCGCCAACATGTCATGAATTCTGAGAGTTTCATCTTGAAATTAACGAATATATTTATGAAATGAAGAAAATCGAATCGTTTTAAACTTTACTTTTTCTAAATTTCGTAAAAGATCCAATGCGTAATGTATCGAAATTGTGCTGCCATTCAAAGCAATGGAAGTATCTTGAAAAGATAGAAAACGGAATAGGTTTTATCGCTGAATACAAAAAATGAACTATTCTACCATCATCCGAAACTGTCCCAATTTGTTCGAGAAATTGTTTAGCAACTTCTCTAGAAGTGATTTCAATTCGAAGAACTTTATCAAAAATTGCAATTTACTTTGGACATATTTCTCTCATTTCATAAGCACATTTATCAAGAGGAATATTATCTTTAGTCCAATCTTGAATTGACATTAATGAAAAGATATATTCGATTAACTTTGTTCGATATTCAAAATCTAATAATCGTAAATATCCTACGAAAAAAAACAACAATACGTATAATGTCATTTAAAAATATATTCTAGTTGAATACACACCATCAACAGTGACAGCATTTAATTTTTTTAAATAAGCCTCAATTGCTTGATCACTTGCTTGAATTTCATTTTTGAGATCATCGATTGTAATCTATCGAAATCGAGAGTTTATTTCTTAGTTTAAAAAATGACGAAAATCTCGAACTTGTCGTATCGGATTTTCTTCATCGAAATGTCCTCGATAGAGATTATCTTCCAATAATTGTTGAATTCGTTTCAATTTCGGTACAGATTTCGTTAATTCCAATTTCGAATGCAAAATCGAATTGACCTTACAGAAAATTGACTTGTTTTATTATTACAAATCGATTGTTGTTTTTACTGATAATGTTACACAGCCGTTTTCTTTATTAGCTGTTGATGAATCGAGTGGACTAGCAAGTAACAATGTATTCGATGTTTCAGCTGTTTTGATTTCGAAAACTTGGCCCGATGTGCATAATGCAGCGAAATCATCATGAGCTCCTCGAATGACTAATCTAGATTCGATATTTATGTCAATGTACGATGAATAATATGTGTTTATCTTTTCGTTTTCGGGTTTTACTTTTGATTTTTTTCTAATTCTTCGATTAATGAACTATTAACTTCAATTAAACGTACTGAATCATCAGGAAAATGTTCGCCGATATTTAGTTGATAATAAATTGGTTTTAATTGATCAATTGGTATGCGTGCATCAGCTAATAATTTTTGTACATCCTCAGGAAAATGTTTCAACTCGTCGGTCATAGTTTTTTTTACTAATCTAACTATCAAACAGAACGATTTTTAAAACACAAAAAAAAATATATATATAACGATAATTCCTAGTTTGTTTAAATCTTATTTGAGAACTGACTAGTAATCAATCAATCTCGTTTAGAATTCACAAATACAAGTACAAAAAGAAAACATTTAGAATATGAAGTAACGTTGAGCCAATGGTAGACGAGCCGCGAGTGGTAATGGTTCGTTGACAATTTTTTCTCCATCTTTTTCCATTGTTATTTGTCCTGTCGTTGAATCGACATCGATCTTAGGCGTATTGTCATTTCGAATCATATGCAAACGTGTAATCATACGAATATCGTGCACAGCTTCGACATGTTTACATATTCCGTAGGAATTCGATGCACTCAGCTCGGCACAGGCCTAAACAAGGTTTTCTTTTTGAATAATCAGTCAAAGAACGAGACAAAGATTTTACTTTGGAAACAAATACAACAGAATTGGCATTTGGACTTCGGCCAACAGCACCGAATTTCTTGCGTAGACATATTGGTTCAGGTCGAACATCGGCGTAAACACCGAGACCACCTTGTGACCAAGACACTTGACCACCTTTGATAATGATTTCTGGTTTCACACCAAAGAACATCGGCTGCCAAAGAACAAGATCAGCCATTTTATGTTGTTCAATCGAACCAATAACATGCGCACAACCGTGAGTCAACGCTGGATTTATGGTATATTTAGCTAAATACCGTCGAACACGATTGTTATCATTGGAATTCTCCTGAAAATATTCAATCGCAATTGTGTTTTTTGTTGTTCTCTTCTGTATAGGAATCTTACTTTATCTTCTGGTAAATAACCATTGATGGCTTTCATTTTATCTGCTATTTGCCATGTTCGAGATACAATTCGACCGACATGACCACCCGACTAATAGATCATATAAATTCGAACTAAAACAATTCATTGTCTTACCTGTGATGAAGACGAAATTATACTAATAGCTCCAATGTCATGTAGATAATCTTCAACAGCGAATTGTTTTGGACTTTCTCTGACAAACGAAAATGATCGTATGTTAATCAAAACGAAAACACAAGTTGATTTACCCAGGTTGTCGGTAGATAGCTGCTTTGTTATTACATGATGTGATAATTACATTTGGTTGTTGAAGTAATTCAAAGAAATTATTATGAGCAGCTGCAGTTTCTGTACATGGAATTAAAACAACACGATCACGAAACATTGGAATAGCATCTGGAGCACTGTAAGCTTCACGTAAACTGTCTAAATCAGCATGAACCTAAAAAGTATTCTCATTGAATATCGATCGATTCGATTAGCATGAAACTAATCTTACGCTAATATCATGATATTCAGCAACACGTAGACAAGTGTCGATTGCAGATGGTGTTGCACCCCATCGTTCATCTAATCGTAAACTAAAATATTTCAAATACTATTCTCTTTGTTTTCTGTCTTAATATTCGAAGCTAATTACCCAATAGCTCCAGCTACGATTTGATCTTCAAGTTCCTTGGATAAACCTTCAGCTTTTGATGTATTTCCTTTACCATAGAAGCCGAAATTCATTGGAAAATCATCAGTTGATTGTATCATATATTTAATATGGTTCGGACCTGGCGTAGCCATTGTGACATTCCCATTGATACCTGTTCCACCACCGAACATTGTCGTGACACCGCTCATCAATGCTTCAGAAATAACATCCGGCGATGAAAAGTACGCACAAGCATCGATTGCACCTGCAGTTACAATTAAATTTTCACCTTGAATCACTTCTGTACCAACACCAATGACCATACCCTTCGAAACGAAACTATCAACGATGGATGTTCGGTCTTTGTACGGAAACTTACAGGAGTTACACCTGACATTGTTTGAGGATTGCCAGCTTTACCAATACCTGAAATAACACCATCCTAAATCGAATTTAGTTTTTTAAAAAAAAACCAATCAATCGAAAACAAAAAAACTCGATCTACTTTAATTCCAACATCAGCTTTGACGATTCCAGCAACAGTATCGATAATCACAACATTAGTTATAACAGTATCCAATGCAACATCATTACGTGTATTTGCTGCTTGACCCATGCCTTCTCGTAGTACTTTGCCTAAACCAAATGAACATTCTTCACCATAGACTGTAAGATCGGACTCGATTTGTATCAAAAGATTAGTATCACCCAAAAGAATCTATTAAACAACGGATTTATTCGAATAACACGAAGTTCAAAAAGTATTTTACTCGATCGCCAAGTGTTGGTCCGTAACGAGTGAGATATGATTCACGTGGAATGCTGAATTTGACGGGTTGACGATTCGTTTTTTCTGAACTATTCTTTTCATCGACATGGGAGAAATTATTTTTGCGTAGATTCTTTTGATTTTTTTTCAAATTCTCATCACTAACTGGTCCATCAAAAAGACCATTACCACCATGAATAATTCTAAAACATTAAAAACTCGAATTCGAAGAAATAAATAAATTATTTATCTACTTTTGTCCACCAATCGGTATAATTAGCACTTCTTTTTGTTCACCAGGATTAAAATTTAAAATATCACCAGCAGGAATATTCTTTCAACACAAAAAAAAAAGAAAAACAATTGTGGAAAAATAAACTAACAAATTCTTCGATTTACGAGACGCATGCCATAAGCTAATGTTCGATCGAATGATAGATGTCTATTGGCTTCAACGAGATGAAAATGACTTCCAATGGATATTAAATCTGTACTCTCATTTGTTATAGTTATGTATGTACTTTCACGATCACCATTGATTACGATTGCTTCAGTATCTTTAAGAAAAACTTCACCTGGATGAGAAGCAAAATCTGTTTCATTTGATTTCTAAAACAGAACAGCCGAATAAAAATCATGTCGTTTTCTTCGAAGACTTTCACCTGAAACAAATCTGCTGATGGTATCGGTAGAAAACTTCCGTAAAACGCTAAATCTAAATCGATTGTATCTGCATTAATTGGATTTCGAATTATAACCTAATTTAAAAAAAAACTACACATAACGATCTTTGCAAGCAACATACCACTTTCACACCATCGGGAAAGGTCGATTCGAGATTAATTTCTTTAATCATTTGCGGTACACCATTGAGAACATGATTTTTGCCAAGAATTTTCTTTGCTTGTTGTTGAATATCAGATAGACTACGATTACCGTCACGAATCAATTCCAAACATTGAGCTGAGATAAGTGCAACGGCTTCGGGATAATTTAGACGAACACCTCGAGCAAGACGTTTTTGTGCAACAAAACCAGCATGGCTAATTTTTAAATTTTCAAATTCACGTTCAGTTAAACGCATGATCTACAAATACAGATTAGGAAAAACAAAATCATCGGGTGTGTTTGTTTTTTCTTCGATCTATTTGAGTTTAGTCATAAATTTTTTATTAGCTTCAAGACTTTTATTCGACAAAAGAAAACGTAATTGTTCTCGACTTAAACTCGATGCTGTCCAATTACGTTCACGTGGATAACGATTTTTAATATCATTCGATACTAAGATTTTCATATTATCATAAAAACGATTCCATTCGGCGGTATTCACTTGTGAATTTTCACCAAGATTAAATGCTTGAGAAAATTGTTGACGAAGAGATTCGCCCAAATCACGACCTGTTTTAGATTTATCGATCGGCCATTGTTTAAACAAACGAATTAAATCGAAATATAATTGCGATGCTGTACGTTGAGCCATTTCAAAATTTTACAGTTAAGTAAGTAAGTTTCTCAGTGTGGTTCATTTCAGACGATCGGCCGACAGTATTGACCAAATATATGCTTCAATTGGATGCTATGATTAATAGATGGCACTACTAACTAGTAATACGGAAAAGTATACACTTATCTCAATTTAGTATCGTTGTTTTTCGTTTATTTTATTTTTTGAAAATAAATGTATCCGGAACAGAATGTTGTTTCGTATGATTTTGTCTCATATTTCTACAAAGTTTGAATAGAATATATAAAATAACAAGAGTTGGAAGCACAAGGAATCCTCCAATCATTAGCAAAGTAACACCAGAAGAATCATCTGGTTTTGCCCATTGAACTATGAAAATATTCGTGGTATCATACCAACATGAGTAAAACGATCCGACCTAAATACAAAATATGACTATTAGATTTAATATTTATTCATTCGTTTTTATTACATGATATTCGTTTGTCTTTTTAATCGCATCTCCCTTATCACGAAATCTATTACTTCCTATCATTGTTGAATTTATAGTTTGATTTTGCCCATAGACAACTTTCCATATTGGAGCGTAACATTTTTGAGCACTTGCTCTACCACTCTTGCACACATACTCTCTATAAATTTCCCGAGAATATTTAACTTGACAATTTGTTTCGATATAGGTTAATGTTTTTGGATGTTCTTCATTATACATAACAGTACCCATAATGAATAAAATTAAAATAGCACTTACTAAAGCAGCCATACCAAATACAACGAAATATAATCTCCAGCTCATTTTCATGAAAACCCAGATACGTTTATGCAACATGTGAAATATACGGTAAATGATTCATGATGAAATAAATGTATCATAGGTAAATATTTACTGATAAAAACAGCTTATTTTTGTTGTTCTTATGATGAATGATAGCGAAATGTTCTGTACTGTTAGATTTTATTATGCCGAAAAACAAAAGCAATAAAGCGTAAAAGCGAAAGCCATCACATATATAGTGTCAGATTGTTTCATAGCGTGTCCCTTGTTTAAAATAATTCTTTCTGGAAAAGGTGTAGTCGACAGTCATTCAGTTTGTTCTGATGAAGCTTCTTCGGTTGATTTTTCTTCACTACTTTCTTCAGGTTCTTCGGGTCCATGACCACCTTCGCCTTTTCCTCCGTGACCACCTTCGCCTTTTCCTCCGTGACCACCTTCGATTCCAGGACGACCACCTCCATGTTGAAAGAATCCACCTTTTTGGCCATTACCACGACTAACATGAACATTTACGTTTACATTGACATCTAAATTTATCAAAAGAAAAACTTCAAATGTAATTAAAGAAATCGGTCGAATGCATACCGTTGTTGTTGTTATTGTCTGCATTTTGGGCGTTTTGTGGACCTCCCCAACCTTTACCTCCCTTGTGGCCTTTACCTCCTTTGCCACCCTTTTCACCGTTGCCTCCGTGTCCGTGTTTGTTACCACCCTGATGACCACCCTTGCCTTCCTCATCTTCGTTAGATTCGTTTTCTTGTTCTTCTTCATTTGAACTTGATTATACAATAAAGATATTTTGGTCAAAGTAAATCGAAAATATGATACACTTACTCAGTAGAATTGCCTTCAGGACGTGGTGGACGTCCTCCATCAGGTCTACAAATAGTAACATTTCAAATAAGTATATCGTTCACTTCAATAATCCTTTAATCGTACTTAGTTCCGTTAGTTTCTGGACGAGGTGGTCGAGGTCGGCCACCATGAGGTCCTTCATGTTCGTGACTTTCTTCTTCGTCATCATCATCATGTTCATGATGTGGTCCTTTACTAGGTCGATGACCGAACCATTGAGGACGTTGTTGTGCGCCGCCACCAACACGTACATTCACATTCACATTAACATCAACGTCTATTTTACAAAGATTATAAATCGAAAAACTAAAAGGATATTTACCGTTATTATTATTGTTATCTTTTGAGAAGAATCCAACATCTCCACCTTTTCCATGTTTTGGCGGCTGTGGATGTTTTCCAAATCCACCTTGTTCTTCATGAGAATCTTCGCCCTGCTCATGACTACTTTCTCCCTCTTCATCATACGGTTTTCCATGTGGCTTTTCGGCTACACATAGACACAAAATACTTTATCTTTAATTGAAAACTATCTCGCAAAAGTTACCTTGGCATTGTGCGAAAACAATCGCACATACAAAAACAAGACAGGTGAGTTTGAGCATAATTAGTTATTAAAAATATTCTTAGTTTCTCTCTCTCTTTATATATATGCACCTTTTTGATATTGACAATGAAATCTAATTCTTAAAACAATTCTTTTAGTAAAGAAACTCAAAACGAATGTACTATTTATCGTTATCGCTCTTGTTGTACTGGGTCGTATCTACTTATCCATGAATAAAGAGCAATTTGATATTAGTTTATTTCAGAGTTAACATGACGTATGACAGGCGTATATCGAAACTTTGATCGGGTTGATATTGATAATACGAAATTTTAATATTTATCAAGGGATTTAAATTACAGTAAATAATCCTAAAAAGTACAGAGAATGTCCTCAAAAAATATGTACGTACTTTCTGTTTTTATTTTCAATTGAAAACATGAATACGATAGTTACAATCATACAGACAAGAACGAAATGAACTAACTTCATTTAAACATAAAAATAAAAAATCTAACATAAACTAAAGAGAGAAAACCGACAGATGTCACTGCATTCTATTCTTTAAAATTTTACTAATAATTGGTCAATCATTTGACGAGAACGAAGAAGAACCTTGGATAGCTCAAAAATGATTTGTTTACTTAGACCATTTTCTTTTCATTTATTCACACATTTCAATTAATGTTACGATGAAAATTTGTTGTTTATATAACCGTATTTTTTCATTTATTTAAGATGCCGAAGCGTAGTTTTAATGGCAATGATCGAGAAGATGATACTGAATCGATTAGTAATCAAAGTGCACCTAAACGAACTCGAAAAGGAAACGATGATTTAGAAATTGTAATTGAAATTTTCATTGAAAACTTCATGATTTTAACATATTCTTAATTAGAATGAACAGTGTCAAGACATTTACGATGCATTACGTGCATATAAATCCGAAGAAGGTCGAATTGTTTGTGAAAACTTCATACGTCTACCGAGTAAAAGGTATTTCTATTCATTTGAAAATCATTCGAGAAATAAAATCGAATATTTTTTTATTTTTCAAGAGCACATGCAGATTATTATACAACAATCCAACAACCGATAGATCTAATTCGAATTCAGCAAAAACTTCGTACAGATGATTATCAAACGCTCGAACAGTTCATTGATGATGTTGAATTACTTTTAAATAATGCAAAAACATTTTATAAAGTAAATTCAATGTTTTAATTTTTCAGAAATCGATCTCGAACTTTTTGTTTTTATATAGAAAAATTCCAATGAATGGCGTGATGCAAATGATCTATCGAAATATTTTCATTCGAAAATCAACGATGAATATCCGAATCGTAAACGTGCATCGAAAAAAGTAACAAAAACTCCTCGCATTCTCGTATATTTTGCTTGTTTTTTCGCAGACAACCGACGAGTCCACCGAGAAAAAACGACGTACCAACGAAAATCTCACCAATGGTTCGAATCATTCCATTGATTCCTATTATTTCGAAGAGTTTTTTACTGCTATTTATAATGCTAATATCAATAACCGTCCTATAACCGATATATTCTCATACATACCGTCCCGAAAAGTACGTTCAATAGCGCTGTTTTTCTTCCTCAATCGAATCTTTCTTTCAGTTGTATCCGGATTATTATCTCATTGTCACCAATCCAATTGACTTGAAAATAATTGCAACTCGAATTCATAATCATGAATATTCAACATTGGATGACATGGAAAGTGATCTGTTTTTAATGATTGCTAATGCAAAAAGATACAACGATCCGAAATCGCAAATCTACAAAGTATTTTTCTCAACAAAAAAAAATTAAATTTTCCAAAAAAAAAACATCATTCGAATTTCTCAGGATGCCGCTGCATTGAAGAAAATGATCGCAACTGTTCGTAGTGAGCTCGAATCCGCTTCGAAATCCTCGAAAATCGATCGTTTACGCGTGCATAAACGTGAAGTTCCACTTTCAGCTGAAGTTGCCAATGCCGAATATCCCGAAGAGCCCGACGATGAAGATGTTATTCGAATACAAAACGAAAAGAAACGAAATGATGACGATGCCGATTCCGATACGAGTTCATTGGACGACGATGAAGATTCATTTCGAATGTTGTACAATACCGTTAAACGATACAAACTTGGTGCTCAGAATTTAATCGATCCGTTTATGAAATTGCCGAAGAAAAGATTTCATCAAGATTATTACGAAGAAATTAAAAAGCCGATTTCCATGTCATCGATTAAAAATTCGATTAAAGTAAAATTTGAAAACAAACAAAAATCAAATTCTTCGGTTTTTTTCAGAAAGGAAAATATATTCAACTAGGCGAACTAGTCGATGATCTTAAACTCATGTTTAATAATGCGATGAAATATAATCAAGAAGGTTCATTGATCTACAATGTAAATCCACCGAAATTCGAAGAAAATATTCAAACAAAATGACTCGATCTCTTTTTCAGAGTGCGAAGAAACTGATGGACATTGCCTTGGAACAAGCTCATGAGCTCGGTTACGATGAAAATCAACCGCAGTTAAAAGAAGCTCGTATCAGTTTACCCCTGGTAAATCGATTCGATTGTAAGATTGAATTTAATTCTTCGTTTTAGCTCGTACTCAAAGACGAATATCTCGAACCATCGACTGTTCATTCACCGATTGTAAATTTATCAAACAAAAACGTCCATTTTTTCTCTTCTCAAATTCATTTTTTAGTCGCCACGTGGTCGTCCACCGAAAAAAATCCTTCAATACACCGAACAGAATATTCAAACACTGTACAACTACATTCAAAACTATCAAGTTCGTCGTTTTTTTGTTGTTCAAATCGATTCACAAATTGATTTCATTCAGGAAGATAACGTTAATCTGATCGAACCATTTCTTGACTTGCCATCAACGGACGAACAGCCAATTCAAATGAATACGATCAAAGATAAAATCGACAAAGGATTGGTAGAGATTGACAGATTGGCCTTGGAATTGATTGATGAGCTTCTATTTTTTAGTATAAACGAGAACAGGAACTTGTTACTGATCTTAATCGAATGTTTCAAAATGCGAAAACATATAATCCTGATGATTCTTTGATATATAAACAAGCAACTTGTCTCGAACGTGTTTTATTTGAAAAATATCGAATTTTAATGATTGAAAAAGATAAATTAATTCAAAATTTTCTTGCCAATCGACCGATCAATTCGAATTATTATCTAAAAAAGTAAAAGAGATTTAAAAACAAACAACAAAAAACGAATCGTGTCATTAGATCGCTTCAATCTGCATCATCGAAATCTTCCAATGACAAATTCACTCATTTAATTCAAACAATCAAACATTTTAGTGATTCTCAGGGACGAATTTTATCAAATCCATTTTTAGCTCTACCATCGAAAGTCGACTATCCCGATTATTATGAAATTATTCAACGACCAATCGATCTCAAATCAATCGAATCCCGACAATATTCATCTCTCAATGATCTATCCAATGATTTGCAATTAATGTTCGATAATGCATGTTTGTATAACGAACCTGGTTCGATTATCTATCGAGTAAAAACCAGTGATTTTTGTTTCTCAATTCGACTTTGTTGTTGCATAGGACGCGTTGACATTACAAAATGTGCTGATTAGTGAAAGAAAAAAGCTTATGACCACTGAATCTCATGTGAATAATGTACAAAATTTCGTTCAAGATTTAATCTGGAATCTATTCGTTCAAACATTCAATGCTCAAGTTTGTGTTTGAGATTCTTCGAAAACAAAAAAAAATATCGAACATTCGATTGACATTTAGGATTCCGAAGGTCGGTATTATACGGATTCGTTTATGGAATTCACTGAACAGGTCGCTGACGAACCGTTTGATGTTGTATATACATTTGATCTTATCAAACAAAATCTCAATCAGGTATTTACCGATCGAAAATCAAGTTTGCATTTCTGTGTTTGATTTTTAGCGACGATATCGTCGATTAGACGCTTTTCAAGATGATTTATTCAAAGTCTTCGAACGTACTCGAACCTTAAGTGATAAACAGTCTCAGGTACGAAACTCGAGATCGTTTTCTTTTTCTTCTTATTCTCGATTCAATTAAAGGTCTATCAAGATACAATTGATCTACAGAAATTGTACATTCAAATTCGTGATGATCTTTGTCATCACGGGAATCTACTTCGATCGAATGCGCTTCTCTTCACTGAAGAACTCATTCGTGAACACAAACCAACAGTAAATCAATCGAAATCGAACAGTACAACAACACAATCGATACAAAATGAGAAATTTTCTATCGGTGATTTTGTTTATATCGAACCGATTGATGACAAACACGAGCCGAATATCTTCTGTATTGAGTCATTTGAAAAGAAATTCAATGAAGAATACTTCGTTGGCTATCAATTCTATCGACCAAATCAAACTTATCATTTGCCAACAAAGAAATTCCTTCGACAAGAAGTTTTTCTCACGCAAAATCTCGAACATCTACCTGTCAAACAAATTCAACGTCTTTGCCATGTTTTACATTACAAAGATTATTATAAATATCAGCCGATGATTGACAATGAAAGTCAAGTGAAAATCGATGATTTAGATAAAGATGTTTATGTTTGTGAGTCTCGTTATAATACGAAAACCAAAATGGACAAGAAAATCAAATGGTGGAATCTACCGGACAGTCAACGAGTGAAATTAGTGCCGAGAACGATTCCACTTGAGCCGATACGTGAAATTCTAGCAAATGAAAATGAAAATCTTATTCATGATTCTGATGTTACAAATGTCGATGTTATCGAAAAAAGCAAAGAAACAATTCCGTATGATTCAGTTATCAATGAGAAATTAAATGAAAATAATCAAGACAAGAAACAATTCTTCGAACAGATCGTTTTGTCAACGAATTGTTTCTATAAAATAGGAGATTATGTTTATGTTAATGATGAAAATAACAAACAATCGATTCTACATATTGAACAAATCTGGAAAGATCATAGTTCGTATCGAATCTGTGGATCGATTTTTATTCGATTTAATGACATACTCAAACGAGAACAATTAATAAACACAACTCGAGCATCTTACGAACGTGAACTTTTCAAATGTGATGAACTTCGAAAAACCGTTTCGATTGACGATATTCAAGGCAAATGTTCGGTTCTATCCGTCGCACATTATACCACATGTAAATGATTGACAAAATTGAAATTGATTTCGAATGAAAACTTTCTTTTTCTTAGATCGTTTAACTGAGATTTGTGAAAATGATGTTTACATATGCGAATCGAAATATGTCACGAACGATCATAGTATTCGACCACTAAGCAAAGGATTAAAAGTAAAACAAGAAAGAAATCAAAGCCAATCACTTTTTTCTCTCTCTCTCTCATTTTCTCTAGAGAACGTCATTATCATTGAAAGCATTCGCCGATGAAATCTGGACTTTTCGTAAAGAACTTTTACTCCAACAAGTAATGAACATTGCCATTTTCCCTCTCTCTCTCTTTTTTTTCCTTCTCGTTCTTCCACTTCTCCTTCTCAACATATAAGTAGCATAACTACGCATAGCGAACGCGTCTCTATCGATCTGTTCGCGTAAATCATCATCGTTGGTCGTCCGCGCAAATATCTTTCTTCTTTTTCTTCGCGTTCGTATTTTTTTCTTTTCTTTTCTTTTCTCGTCTCCTCGCGCGTTTGCTTTGCGCTCGAGCTAGAATAACAAAAATAGGGGCGAATGCGTGTGTGTGCTTCGCCGCTTATTCTGTTTCCTTTCGACGTTGGCGTTTACAACCAACAAGAAAAAAAAGACGAAGAAGAAGAAGAAGAATAACAACACAACGGGCAAATGTGAACGCATAGAAAAGAGAAGAGAAGCAATATAAAGTTAACTTTTCTTTTTCTTCGTCCTGCTGCTGGTTATATCGACAACTATACAACAGTGCTGACGTCGTGTTCCGACTTCTCGACACAGAATTATTGTCGTTCGAATCAACGCGTATAGATATTAGTGTCTGTGTGCGTGTGCAACGCGGGATCCGAACGCGCGCAACAGAACAGAACTGTCGACGACGGCTTCCGTCCGTTCGTCGTCGTTTGTTTTGAAAAATCAGCATTCTGGAGATAAAACCAAAGGTAATGCGCGCGACGCGTGCGTGTATGTGTGTGTGTGTGTGCACACTGGACGCAATGGGATGCGTTTATTGTTGTCCCTCCTCCCCACCCGTTTTCTTTTTTCTTCTTTCTTTCTCGTGCTGCTCCTCGAGTGCTTGTGCACACATCGAGACATATACGTAGGAAAAACTCGATTTTAATGATTGACTCGTTCAGGAAACTCCTGGTGGCCCGTTTAAATTGATCGACGATGGCTCGTTTATGGACGTGGATGATCAAACGAACAGCAACGTCGACGGCGATGACCATCAATCGAATCATTTGAACGTTGATACGGCCAACAGTAGTGCAAATTCGAACAATGTTAGTTCACCATCGGTACCCAATCGAACTAATAATACTAGCCGAGTATGTCGAGAAATCGATTCGATTTAATTGAATTAATTTGTTCGTTTTATTAGAAAGCTGCTAATCGACGTAGTTCGACAGCTCGTGCACCTTGCGGGTATCTCGTATTCGCAAGTGAATCACGAAAACGTCTCATTAAGGATAATCCGGGCATTCCATTCGGTGAAATGAGTCGAATGATTGGTGATCAAGTAAGAAAACGAAAAGCGCTAATTTGTCATTCGATTCAATATTTTTCCCCCTCCTTTTCTTTTCTTATTTTTTCTAGTGGCGACGCTTGACCGCAAGTGAACGTGATAAATTTGAAGAAAAGGCACGCGAACGAGCAAGAGAACAAGAAGTATGTGTTCTATATAGGCAATAAATGAAAACGACAATAACCATTTTTCGTTCTTTTCATTCTCTAGATTAATAGTGCCTTGTCACCACAAGTAACAAATAATAATAATAGTTCATCAAGCACAACTCCAACAACAACAACGCCAACACCAACAGCACACGAAACAACACATAATATGCCTGTTATTAATACACAACGAATGGTCAATGGTAGTGTGACAATCAATGGACATTATCAACCGAATCCAGCGATTCAAAATGTTCATCAAATGAATGGAAATATTCATATGATTGCCAAACCACCTGCAGCAGCCATTGTGACATGTCCTCCACGTACACAACGACTCGTTCATTCAGAAGCCTATCTACGATATATTGAAAATCTTAAACCTGATAATCAATTTATATCGGATTGGCCCAAACAATTGAAAGCTTCAATGACAAATACGACTAATCCAACGAATGGAACTAATACATCACGAACATTGCCAACTAATTGGCTATTAAATGGAAGTCCTGGTCTTTATAATAATGTTCATGAAGCTTTGTGGTCAATGAGAGATAATATGTGGTCAGACGTTATTCGTATTCGAAATGTACTTTCAGATGAATGGTAATACAAAGAAAAAAAAAATACAATCTGCAATTCTACAGTAAAAGACAGTTGTAGAATAATAGTCTTCGTCCTATTCTTTCTTTTTGTTTTGTTTCTCTTCTATATTCATTTCGTGGTGTCATCTCTAACTCTATGTGTGTGTTTATTATTTTTCGTTTATTTGTTTTCTTCTTTCTCTCGGAATTTCAACACAAGAATTGAAAGAACACATTAGCAATTGATTTTTGTTTCTTGCACCGTGTATGTCTCTTGTGTGTACGTGTGCGTTCTTCTTCTTCTTTTTTTATATATGTACAGAGAACATTATGTTATTGAACTAAAAGAAAACATACGACTCGAACAATGAAATGAAGAAAATGTTTGTGAGAGATCTTGATTCTGTTTATTGTTTGATTAGAATATTACAAAGAGAAATATTCGAACGAGACAATGATAATTCGTATTATTATTGTTGTTGTTGTTAATAGCCGTTGTTTGATGTTCGAGCACGTTTATAATCACCTCCCGAATGATGACCATTGCTGGTATTTGGACTGTGTGAACGTTTTTCACCAAAACGAATGTGTCCGTTGGTTGGTCGAGTGAAATTATTACGTCGATGAACTCCTAAGCAAAATTTGTTTGTTTTTTGTTGTATAATTTTCAATCGATTTACCTCGAAAATTACCCCAACGATTGCCGCTACCTCGATTGCTGGAGTAACTGTATTTAGCCATATCTGCAAGTTTGTCATTGATTTGTTGATTGGAATCTTTGAGTACTTGAACTAATTCTTGTGATTGTTTGGCATTTTCACGTGTGAAAAACGTGTAAGCCGTGCCTTTCGTACCTGAACGAGCGGTACGGCCAATACGATGAATATAATCTTCAGTTTGACCTGGATAATCAAGGTTGATAACAACACGCACATCTTCCACATCTAAACATTAAAAAAAGCGAATAGAAATCATATTCAAAAATGCAATCTAACAGAACGACTGAATATGGTTTGAAATTATGTGATTACCGTCGATACCGATGAAGTACATGCATTGGCATCGGAGGAATATATTCGACGGTATAAAATGATTTCGTGTCACCATAATCACAGCCGATGAAACTTAGCATCCTCTCTCAATGAATTGTAGGTACGCCTTTGGCGTTAGACGCACCTGCAAAATATTCCACAAAGAAACTCAGTAGAGAGAAAATCAAGAACAGAAATTCTTTGGTTTTTTGTTGTTGTCAATCATACCTAAACCACGAGCTGCAACATCGGTTGCGATGAGAATAACACGAGGTCGTCGACGAAATTCTGAAAATAAACAAACGAAAAACGTCTACGAATTCGTTTGTAGGAGAAGAAGGAAAACAATAACCTTGTAGAACACGATCACGTTCGTATTGTGTTTTATCTCCGTGAATAGGAAATGCTGGATAACCGAGACGTTTGATCGTATAGAAAAAATTGTCGACACGTTTCTTCGTTTGTGCAAAGATAATCACTTTACAATCTTGATCACGCATGACAGCTGCTAAGACTTTAGCTAATCTACAAACATCAGTTTTTGTTTTGATCAATCCAACAATGAAAACAAATTAAGTAATTACTTTGCTTCTTTTTCTTCTTCTTCGCAAATATCAACAATTTGATGAATATTTTGATTTGCATTGAGTACTGCTTTGCCCAAGGTTATATGCGAAGGATTCATCATGAAATCGTAGGCTAATTTTTGAACTTCTTTCGGCCATGTTGCGCTAAACATTGCTGTCTGACGATCAGGCTACATTAACAAACAAATAAATAAATGATTTATTTTCGATTTTGATGAACAAAAAATATTTACTCGAATACATTTGACAATTTGTCGAATTTGTGGTTCAAAACCCATGTCGAGCATACGATCAGCTTCATCCAAAACAAGAAATGTCACACGATCGAGATTAATTGTTTTTTCACGAACGAAATCGAGTAAACGTCCTGGTGTTGCAATGCAAACTTCTAAACCGTAACGTATTTCACGTTTTTGCGGTGGTTTTGGAGCGCCACCGTAAATGCAAGTACTACGAGTTCGTGTTGCAGCACAAAAATCAGCACCGACAGCTTGGATTTGTTGAGCTAATTCACGTGTTGGTGCGAGAATTAAAACTAACGGATCACCTGAACGCGTATTAACTTGTCCGTCAGCATGTACCAGTGCTGGTAACATAAACTAAAAACAAAGATAATAGTTTTGTTTGAGAGGAAGAATCAATCGAGATTAACATACAGATAAAGTTTTTCCTGAACCTGTTTGAGCAATACCAACAAGATCATGGCCGCTTAAGAGAACGGGCCAGGCTTGCGATTGAATGGCTGTTGGTCGAATGTAGCCAAGTCGTTGAATGACGTTTTTAATTGGTTCTATGCGATAGAAACGGAATTGACAATGAGTTTTTTTTTTTACAAAAAGGAGATTCTTACTGGGAAATTCAATTTCATCAAAGGAAAGGATTGGTTTAGGTGCTTGACCGAGAAGAGTCATTTCATTTTGAGTGTAAAACTCAGTAGTCACATTCTATTTAATCAAAAAAAAAGAATGTAAAAAGAAGTCGATGATATGTAACAATAGTCTTACTTCAGGTCGATTTTTAACCAACGACGATTCGGAATAGAAGTTTTTAATTACTGGTGGACCTTCTCTTAAAGGATCAACAGTAAATGAATCCAAATTGTCAAGGAATTTATTTTCATCTGTATCTATAATTTAAGAAAAAAGAAAAGAAAATAGATTTTTTCGTTTTTTTTTGTTTGTCAAAACATTCATACATTTCGATGAATCAAATCGACGAGTGTTATTAGATCTGTTATAGTGTTGTTGATCGTTTCGATTGTAATAACTCATTGTCCTTTTATTTTCTTTGTATGAAGGTGTCTGAATGTTGTTAAGTAACACCTTTTAAGATCTGAAATGGACGTTTATAATAGAAGACAAATGGTTTAGAAGGTGAAAATGTCTAATTGACTAAAAGAAAACCAGGACAATATATCGAATATACACAAAAAGAAAATAATCAAAAATAACGTTTCAGAATTTCAATGTGATTGATGTTCTGTTTGTACTTTCGATACCCATCCTTGTGGTTGTGGTAAATTTGGATTATCATCCCAGACTTTTCTTGTTGCATTTGGATCTATAGGACCAATAACATCATAATAACTCAATGGATCACCATGATGTTTTTCCCAATCACGTCGACGTGCTCGATCGACTAAGATTCGTCGATAGGAAACATAAATTCCAAAGAAAACACCTAACAAAGCACCGATTATATAATATTGTTTACGATAGTAGATATCCATGTGCCATGGTGTTGGTAAACGTGCTTCGACAGGATCATTGGGAAAATAATGCTGATAGAAATCTCGAATATTGAAATGAATGCCTTTCATTTCAGGTGTTTTAGCACGCGGTAATTCATCGTCAGGCGGTGCACGAAAATCAGGATCTAAGGATAAAGGTGTTCGATATTGTTTTTGATTACTATCCGATGTTGTTTGGTGATGAGCCGAACGAACGAGAATGGCTCGTTCGAATAACTTCGAATAGATTTGTCTTGTTGACGAATATTTCGAAAGTAACATCGGATATGTTTTGTTTTCGTTACACAGAAACGATTGACGAAATTTGTTTCAATGCAATATTAGACTGCACTTAGATAGCGGCGACCATATTGAATTCGATGCATTTTATTGAAGGTTTGCGTTTTTTCATCGAATTTTTTTTGTTTCGAATTCAGAAAATTTATATCGATGCAAATAAAACGACAAAATTTCGAAATTTAATATCTTATTTCGTAAATTAAATGACTAGTAGCGCCATTTATGCTCTCGGAAGAATCAATTCGAGATGGTTCTGTATCGCTCTATGACTCATCCGTTATGAATCAGTGGCGTCTGATGATGATGGAGCACTTTTTCATACGTAAATATAAATATTCTCGGCGATATTTAGATTGTTTCTTTTATTTTCAATTGATATTCATTTGACACAAATGGAATTTCCAGATCTTGGTCAACATTGTTCTGTAAAAACATGCAATCGTTTAGGTAAACTTCGTTTTTCTCTTGTCAAAATCATTCATCATTTGAGATTGATTGTTTTTCGTAGATTTTCTTCCGATGAAATGCGATCTTTGTGCTGGTGTACTTTGTAAAGATCATATTCGATATGATGAACATCAATGTCCATCATCTCATCGTAAAAATATTCAAATACCAGTTTGTCCACTCTGTAATCAAGCTGTTTCATCGGTAAATCGCAATGAATCTCCTGACCGTATAATTTCAGCACACATCGATCGCGATTGTAAATCGGATCCAGCATTGAAAAAACGCGAAAAAGTCTACGCAAATAAATGTTCAGTTACATCTTGCAAACAACGCGAAGCTATCAAAGTCAATTGTGATAAATGCCGAAAAACATTCTGTTTGAAACATCGTTTTCCTGATGATCATCAATGTCACGGTTTTGAAAATACCGGACGACGAATGAATCCAGCTGGGTAAGAAGATTTCTTTCGTACAACAAAAAGATTTACATGTTGAATCGTTTTTCTTAAATATGTATAGTGCTGCGGCTTTGGAACGATTGAAAAACACAGCAAAACCACAGAAAACAACGAATGCTGCTACTCCAACAGTAAATGATCAGTATGAAGAGTCACTTGCATTAGCAATTAAACTGTCTTTGAATCAAACGTAAATCTTATCGGAAAATTTCGAATTTCTATAAATTGTTCTCGTTGTGCATTTAGAACACAAGAAGAAAATGATTATTTGTTAGCTAAAGCTTTACAAGAAGAAGAAGAAGCACGACGAAATCGACCAACTGTACGTAGTACAAAGTTAATCTGTTGACGAATCATTGTGTATTTCTTTTAGAGTGTAAAAAGCAAAGCCTGATTCATTTCGCTTCGTTCAGTAATCAAGAATTAGTTTATTCCATGATTATTATTATTATTATTGTATTTATTTTTTTGTTGAATCATAATTTAATTAAAAAAAATGTTCAAACTAAGACATTTCCCAATAACAACATGCAAACATAGACAAAAGACTCAATGAATAATTGCTAATTCTCTATCAGTAGCTTGTACTTCATCTAATTTCTTCATGAATATTTTCAATAGTTTGCTCGCACTTTCTTCTTGTGACGTTAATAATTTCAATATTTTCTGTCGGATTTTCTCGTTTTTATCGAGAACAGTGTCTCTGTTTGCTGGCATTTGAAAACTGTCGTCGGTGACGGACATGATCTCATCGAGATCGTCTTGTGTCAGATTTAATATTCGACTAGCAGTGTGCATTGCTGATTCATAACCAGGCAATGTTGTTGATAAAGAATCGCGATGTTTTTGATGTTCACGAGCTCGTTTGAGATTCTCACTGTTTTGTGTGGCTCGACGAATGAGTTCTTGAAAGAGAGCCTAAAGAATCGAAAATAGATTTGTTTGATTTTTCGTGCGAAACACTGAATTACATTGATAAATCGTTCGTAATCATCGAGACGTTTGAGCGTTCGATCAAGTTCGAAAGTGATTTTTTTCATTGAATCTTGATTTCGATTGCTTAGTGTTAATAATTGTTGATTGAGTTCGTCATTTGTCGATCGACTTTGTCGAAGTTGTTGATCGTTGAAACGTATTTTGCTTTGCGAATCATCGTAGCGAAATTTCTACGAAACATAACAATTCCTATCGAAGAACAACAACATTCGTCGAAGATTTTACTAGTTTTTTATGTTCTTCATCCAGTTGATTGTATCGAGTATCGAGCTCATGTTTTTCTCGAGTTATAGCTTGTAAACGATTTTTATATGACTCAATCTAAATCGACAAGAATAAAACAAAATTTTCTTTCAAGAATATTAAGTCATTACAGAAATTCGCAATTTTTCCATTGTATCGGTTAACGTTTTGACTCGTTCTTCGTCGTTCTACGTTTAGCGAAAAGGATTTTAAATCAATTGAAAAGAAGATCAGACTTTTACTTCATGAACACTTTTCTCAGCTGTTCGATTCAGACTTGTTTCCATTTCAGTTAAACGTGTTTTGTAATTTTCAATCAACGCTCGTTTACTGGCAACATCACGTTCTGTATGCGTCAATCTTGATAGAAAAATCAATCGAACATTGAAAATCGAAGTTTTTCTCATAAAATTTACTTGTCTGTTAATGATTGAAGATTTTTATTTAATAAATCATTGTTTATTTGTAAACTTCGGCTTAATTTTCGCTGTTGAACAGCGTCCATTGATGCATTTCGAAGACGTTCATTTAAATTTTCAATATTTAAATTAGTCTCAGTCATAGCTGAATCTTGATTGAGCAATGTCGAATGATTTGTTTTGAATTTATCGCATTCAGTGGTTAATTTCTATTTAAAACACAATGGATTTCTATGAAAACAAACAAAGAGAACACAAAACGAACTTGATTTGTTGATTTGAGAATATTAATTCGACTTAATGTTGTTGTCAAACGTTGATTAAGATGTTGATTATCTTCACGAGCACGAGCTAAGTCGATTTCTAATTGTTCGATACGTTTTTGTAATGCTGTTATTCGAGAATATTCCGACGGAGTGTTCATTGTCGAACATCGTTTCATTGGTAAATCTAAATGAGGCAAAGAAAAACAATTTCGAATTGTAAGAATCAGATGAAAATACATCGAGTTTTTGATATTGATGATGAAATTGACGGCCGTCGTTTTCGTTTGACAAACGATTCATCACAAATGTTACACGAAAATTGTCGTGGTCGATTGGAAATCAATGATTCATTTTGTAGATCGTCAATGATCGTCGCATTTTGATCTAATAGAATTTCTAAACATGATTTGGTCGTTCGTGGTAGAATCGATGGATTCTTTTTCGTTTTCTTTTGAATTGTTCGTCGTTTGTTCGGAAGGAATTCTTTTTGAGTCGGATTATTGTTGAATTGATTTGTTCGTTTTAATTTATAGATTTGATCTTGCAATGCGAGAATACGAAGTTTTGCTTTCTTTAATTCTGAATTTGTTTGAATTTTTTGTTGAATTAAATGCTGTTTTTCATCGGAACATAAATCGAAATTCGTTTTCAAACGTTCATGTTCGATTATTAAGTTTGCTCGTTCAGTTTCTAATTCAAACAAACGTTTATCTAATTGTTCGACAAGACGTTTTTGTTCGTTATTAATAGGATTGTTGATTGATGGCATTGGCTTTTCATCAAGTTGATTTAATCGTTGAATTTCATTTCGAAGTTCGCCAATAACAATCGTTTGTTCATTTAATTCGACTTCTTGCAAATCGATTTTTTCATGTAAACTTAAATTTTCATTTGTTAATTTGTTATTCTCTCGTCTTAATTTAGTAACTTCATTCCAAACATGATCATCATCCTCTTGTCGAAGTATTCGTTTATTAAGACCCGTTGGTTTTCTCCATCGATGATCATTACAAACTGAACAACCGTTTCTCGTTTTTCGAATAGCTTTTCGATAGAAAAAGTCGTTTTTTGAATTCAATTGTCGAAGTTCATCGTCCGTATACGATTGTAATTCATCTTTTAATGAATTATATTGTTTTTGCAAATGTTTCAAACGTAACCAACGTTTATCATGAACTTTTTTCAATGTTAAAATCTGATTATCACGTTTAACAAGTAATTGTTGAACATGAGCTAAACGATCTGTGACTGTATGAAGTTTTACTTTGAGAAAATCGATATCACATGGCGAATTCGAACGATTTCGACCGATATCATCACTACAACTTTTCCAACGACTGTCTCGAGATATTGGATTCTGAAAAGATGAAAATCCGATTCGAATCAATGAGATGAAAAGGATTTTTTCTTACTGGTTGTAATGTATCTCGAACACGACGAAGTGTGGTTTTCAAATTGTCGATTTCATTGTCACGATCTCGTATGACCTTTTCGAACAAAACAAAAAACAAGACATAAGCAATTTCATTTCATATGAATTTACATTTTGAAGACTAGAAATTTGTAATCTTAATGAACTATCGTCGAATTCACAATCTAAATAAAGGCAAACAACGTTTGAACTTCAATTCATAAATTCAATTTACTTGTTTGCTTTTTTCTTTGAAAATCATTGAGCTCTTTTCTAAACAAAACATTTACAACAGCATTTCAATAGCTTCTATTTACTTTAAATTGTTAATCGTTGCTTCACGTTGTTCGATCGTTTCTTTATAGGAATCGAGTTTCTGTCGCCAGAGTTGTGTATCTGCAACAATACGATCGAAGGTCTAGAGAAAAAAAAAGATCAACGTAGTTTTTATTCCATCGAAAAAAAAAACGTATTCGAACCAAAACTTTCTCTCGGCTAATTTCATCGATAGACTTTTTTTCATTTAATTCTCTTGTTAAATCATTAATCCGTTCGCATAAAAGTTCGTTTTCAATTTGACAATCATGAATAGTTTTTTCAAAAGTTTGCACTTGTAAATGATGCAACTGTTCGAATGTTCGCGTCTGAAAGAAAAATTTATTTGACTTTTGTTTTTTTTTGTACAAACAAATAACCTTCTCTTCAAATTGTTTTAACTGTTCTTCTACTAGACGAAATTCAGTGTTTCGTTTTCGAAGTGCATCTTCTAAATAACGCTCACTAAATACATTTTAAGATAAAAGGATTATGTTTAAGTCGAATAAAAGAAATTTACCGTTCTTCAAGTCTACAGATGGATGAATTCTTTTCCTGAATAACTCGTTCGAGTTGTTGGATTAATTGTTCACGATTAGGCCTAAAGGAGATTTATGTTTTAAAAAAAAATATAGATTTACAAGAGTTATACTTTGAAATATCTGAAGTGTTTGATAGTACTTGAGTATGATTTGTATCAGCCATTGAACTGAACGTTGAACGGATGAAAGAATAAAAGGACAGGTCATCGTACCTATACCTTTTATCGTTGTCGTAGTGATCCTCTTTCCAATGATAGACATAGTTAATAGTGCACAAGTGTGCTACCGAGACGAATGAAACATTCGCGGTTGTTTTAACAGAACATTTATTTTTAAAATTTAATTGACTAATTATATATTTTTAAAAGATTTTATTTAATGATTATCGTCCGAGAGTATTAGTAAGACTTTACTAGTATTTTTATTTTATAGAAATGTATTATATACATTTTCTTTTTCGTCGATCATTTCATTCTTTTGTATTCACAAATCGATCAGTTAGACGCAACGTAAATTCATTCTTTATCTAAATATAATTATGCCACCAAAGAAAGGAACGAATACAAAGACTTCGGATTCAATTGAAACTGGTACTGAAAATAAAGTGACAATTGAAATTATCGTAAGTTTTTAATTAATGGCGAGTTTATTTATATTACATGAATATTTTCTAGACGAAATACGAAGAAGAAATTGTACAAATAACTGAAAATACTGAGCCATCGGATACAAACAAAATCGAAGTACGTTTTTCGTTTTCTTTTAATTTTATTTATATAAATATGGAAATGTTTTTATCCAACAGAACGAAGAAACTGGTCGATCACGAAAAAAATCTGAAGTTGAAACTCTTCAACAAGAAGCAGCTGCAGTAAATAGATCATTTTCTCAGTCATATCGTTACGTTTTTTTTTGTCTTTGAATTTCTAGTTTATTGAACATGAAAATAAAACAACTGAAACCTTAACATCTGCTCATGATGCCGAACATCAACAGGGTGAACAAAAAGAAGGAGGTATGAGATTGAATTTCGATTCGAATAACTTCTCACTTTCTTATTTAGATATTATCGAAGAAGATGAACAAAAAGCATCTACTTCAAACAAATCTACTGGTCGAGGTCGAGGTCGTGCTGCTGCACAAAAAAATAAAAATGAAAAAGAAGAAACTGGCGAGGATAACACTGGAAATGATGATGATGATGAAAGTGCATCACCATCAAAACAAACAAAAGGCAAACGTGGTCGTAAACCTGGTCAAAAATCTAAAAAAGATAATCAAAGTACTGAAACCGGTGAAGACGATACCGCCGAAGAGACCGGCGAATCACCAACAAAGAAATCAAAAGGACGACCAGGTCGTAAACCAGCCCAAACAAATAAAACTACTCCAAGCAAAAACTCTGAACAAGAATCTGAAAATGGTAATTATTACCATAGTAGTTAACAACTCCTATTTATCTCTTTTTATCTTTTTTAGTAACTGGTGAAGATGAAAGTGTATCACCATCGAAACAAACAAAGGGTAAACGAGGTCGTAAACCAAAAACGGATAATAAAGATACAGAAACTGCTGAAAGCGAAAGCGCATCACCATCTAAACAAACCAAAGGCAAACGTGGCCGTAAACCTGGTCAAACAAACAAAACGACTCCAAGCAAGCAAACCGAACAAGAACTCGAAAACGGTAGGTATTCAACGATCATTTCGAGCTTATATCAATCGATTATTTTTGTTTTTCTAGTGACCGGTGAAGAGGAAACCGCTGAAAGCGAAAATACATCACCATCGAAACAAACCAAAGGCAAACGAGGTCGTAAACCAGGTCAAAAAGCTAAGAGAGACAATCAAGAAACAGAAACCGGCGAAGATGAAACAGGTGAATCACCAACAAAGAAAGTCAAGGGTCAACGTGGTCGTAAAGCTGGTCAAACGAAAAAGACTGATCAAGAAACCGGAACTGAAACAGGTACTGGTGATGATGATGCTCAAAATACCGGTAATGAAAGTGCTTCACCAAGTAAACCAGCCAAAGGCAAACGTGGTCGAAAACCTGCTCAAACAGCAACTAAAGATAATGATCAAGCAATTGAAAATGATGTTGGTGAGTGTTAATACGAAATGTCTCATTTATTTTCTTGTAACTATTTCGAATGGATTTTTTCAGAAATGAAAGAAGAAGATCATGCAACAACAACATCAGAAAATGTTGATCCAGTCAATGGAAATGGTCATTTATCTGAAGGTGAAGACTCAGCTGATGATAAACAAACAGATGTAGCAACCACCACCACCACAACAACAACAACAGCGAAAAAAGGTGCTACTAAACGACCAGCACCATCATCGGCCACCAAAACTACAGGCAAAAAACGTAGTGCCGAAGATGAACCATTTGATGACAAAACAAATGAAGAAGATAATGAAAATGTTGAAATGAATTCCGAAGATGGTTTGTATTTGTCCGTTTTGTTCTATATTGACTATTTGTTTCTTTAGATGGTCCACCAGCTAAAAAAGCTAAAGGCAAAAGCGTTGGTCGTCCAGCAAAAAAGACCAAAACCTCATAAACTAAATTCAATAATCACCTTGAAATACACTCGTTGTTCTTTTACATATAAATATCTATCGAATTGATAATTATAGTTTCCCTTTTTCTTTTTTCTTTTTTCTTTTCAAAATTCTCCTCAATAATTCAATCAAAGTGTATTACGTATTTTTTTTTCTTTATTTTTACTTATATTGTCTGTGTTCTTATATGTAGACTCAATAAAAATCTGAACAACTTTTATCACCATTTAACATCAAATTTAATCGGAAAATGATCACTGATGGCGAGAGCTTCGTCTAATGTTAAATCGAAACGATCTTGAATATTCACTGTTGTATTACTGTTTGCTATGATGGAGTTGAGAAGTTGATCACCATTGATTAAAATACGATCGTATGTGCATGTTTGTCGAGTATTAGTTTTTACTTGATTATTGATCAGCCATGTGAAATCAGCGAAATTAATTGAACTATTTTTTCAAGAAAAAAAAACAATATTTTTCTTTTTGTCGAAATAAGTTTCACAGACAAACCGAGTGGCTGTTTGACGTTTGAGAGATAGATACGAACAATCTGCATTGAAATCTCCCATGATTATAATTGGATGATTTGTTTGTAATCGTGGTTTATTCGTAGCACTCGCACTGATTACATTTTGTGCTAAAATCTCCGATAGATCCGATATCGAATTAGCAAAATATTCAGAATTCATTAAAATAAAATCTCGTATGACATATCGTAAATTAAGTAATTCTTCGTATGCTGCATCAGGTCGTAAATGAACATTTATAATTGTGAAATATTTCACACCTTTTGAACTTGATTTTTTAACTTGAAATGTGCCAATAAACCTACAAACAAATGAAAATTTGAATTAGAAAATGAACTCGATAAATCGATTTACGGTGGTCGTTCGAAATAATCATCCGTATCATCGTAAACATAGGAATTGATTAAGTTAACACCTGATGTTGATTCACGATTGAAAAATATAAATTGTTCTTTTGTTGCCGAACGACCAACACGTTCGCTCAAAGTCATTGAATAACTTTTCGATTTCGATACTTTATTCAATGCATCAAATAAGACATACGGTGCTTTGAGTGACACATCTGAAATCTCTTGAATCACAGCTATATCAAAATCATTGATAATCTCAGCGATATATTTCGTTACAGTCGAATCTCCTGCTTTTTTGCTACCATATTGACGTAAATTGAACGAACCAATACGAACGGCTGAAGTATACGCATTGAGAATAAACACAAAAAAAACAACCTTTATCATCTTTCCTTTTTGGCAACTAAACTCAGCGGTTTCAGTTCGATATTTACTCTACGTCATGATTATTTTGCTTGTATGAATCATTCTCATCGATAATATATACAGGTAAATAGACCATTTCTCTTCGATTAATTTTCGATTATCGAATAAAGGCGAAGGACTTGATGAAAAAAAAATTTATTTTGCTATACATTTTAGTTTATTGTATTTCATCTTTGTTTCACATGTATACGTAAAAATAGAAGAAAAGAAGGAGAAGAAAAAGAAACTGAACTCTTATTGTTTGCTGTAAAGGAAACCATCCTCGTACATACACACGCATAGTAGAGTGAAAAAATAGATGTAAAACAAACAAACAAACAAAATGGGAAGCCGAGAGGACGAGATATGTGTAAGAGTTTTCGAAGCGGTTTAAGAAAGAGAATAGTGTTTTCAACAATTGAACAGAAAAAAGAATTGTTTATATATAATATATGTATATAACAGGCAATACACGCACACACGTACAGATAATCATTCGCCAAAAAAAAGAGAGAGAGAGAGAAAACAAAAGAAGGAAAAAACCGTATCGTTGTTATTTTAAACGAAATTATCTGGTGAAGACAGAGTTTCTGATCGTATAAACAATGAAAAATGGCACGTTAACTGAGAAATGGATCAGCTGGGTTTGAATCGTTGTATTCAGAAGAATCCGAGTGGTTTTTTAATATTTGTTTGTTTCCAATAAGGTAAAGCATAGTATTCATCTTTAGTCATACGAAATTCTTTCTACAAAACAAAAATAAAACAATCAAAAATTTATTTTTATTCGATTTTGATCTTACAAGAAAATCTTCATCCGAAAGATATGACTCGATTTTTGATGGATCAACACCTTCAGGTAATGGACGAGATCGAAGTTCTTCAATAGTGTACTGTTCACGGCATAATTGCTTGAGTATATCAGGTATTGAATCTTTTTGGTTTAATTTTTTACCCTCCTAAAAACAAAAAAATCATCGAGATTATTTTTGATATTGCTGCTTGTTGAATTTTACAAACCAATTGATTTTGTTGTCGAGCTTTCGCATGAACTGTCCATTTAGGAAATAAATTAATGAAATCAATTGGTTCTAAGCCAGCATATACTATTGAACAGGGTAAATCAATAGTAGATGAGTCAGTTTTTGCTGCAAACAATAAAAATAATAAATTATTTTCGTAAAAAAGAAAACGAGATTTTCTACCTTTGCAATATTCAACAGCCGTACGAAAAGCACACCGGCGTTCAGCTGTAAATCGTATATCTCTCGGTCCGCCTGCTTGTAAATTAGCATTGTACAATTGTAAATCCAGTTCGTCATCTGGCAACTCAGTCCAACCTTGCCAAATATACAACTCTGTTTCGGCATCGATTAAGCACAATGCCGGCTGAGGAAGATCATATAAATCAGCCTGAGTAAATGGAAATGCTGAGATATGATCAGGCGATCGAAGTAGATAGTTTAATTCGTGAGCAACGAATGGTCCGTGAAGACTCGACAAATGAAAGATACGCATTGTTGCTGTGAGTTTTTCCCAAGCTTTACAATTGAGAAGAGAATTATATTTTCGTTGATGTGTTCGATCATTAATTGCATTCCAGAATAGATCATTTTCATCGCCTTCTTGCAGCTCATGAAAATCGATCTGTTCAGTATTTTCAACATGAAAATGAAATTCTTCAGGACATCTAAACAAAAATCATTGATTTCGATGAACAAAACAAGAATATTCATTCGAACCTTTCGCGTATTTTCAATGCTGATTGATTTGCTAATGATTTTTGTTGATGAGTTGTTGCACAACCGTGCCAGAGTAACATGACATTGTCAGTATTGTTAATCAATAAGAATGATGTACGGCTACGTAGATTTTCACAATCGACATTCATCTCCCACCAATGTGTTTCAACATCGATTTCGCCAAGAAAAACGTACAAACGCCATTGAGATTTTTTCTGTTTGATTTGATTTCGTTTGCCCATATGAATTGTTAATGTTCCATTGAATAATTGTAAAAATGTTGCTTCTTCATGTTCTTGAATAACATGAACATGCGGGCCTTTTTCTTCGTCCAAGAAGACGGTCATCAATGCTGACAGACCTTTCTCATTCGGACTGGCATTTTTACCTTGCCAAATCCAATATGCAACTCGATCACGACCTGTATCCGTCTTTCGTACCGACGCTTGACCGGTTTTTATCGAATGAAAACCTGATGCAACTAATTTATATCGCCAACGAATGATGTAAACATCATCCGAATAGAATTGTCCGTAACTAGATTCCGATAATTCTTGACGTTCATTTTCACAAACATGCCAAACATTCAACGACATTGTTTGAACATCATGGCCACGTAATTCAACGGGATCATACCAATGTTTTCCTCGGCCGAGATTGGATTGTTCAAGAATCATATTGACTGGATTATCTTTTTTTGCTAACATTTTAGTTACATCGGCTGGTTTCAACATTTCAACAATCGATGGAGGTCGTCGTGCTGATGGTATTCGATTGATATTATTTGCTGCATCATTAACCGGTTTAAGTTCTTTCAAATCACCAGGCCAATCGTAGAATTTGCCTTTGAATAATAATGTTTCGACATTTTGATTCTGTTTTCCGAAAATACACCAAGCCGGTCGTTTGGTTCCGACTTGTCCTGCTGATTCATTTTTTTCATCGAATGGATCGAATGGATTTATTAAACATTCAGAAAAATCGTATGGATCATTCCATAATTGTTGCGCTAATTGTAAGCCCATGTTTCGTTTATTTTTATCGGCATATTTCCCATTCCAAACATATAATTCCGAGCCGAAATCAAAAACTAATACGTCATTCGAATCCAAAATCTTCACTGATAACGAACGAAAACAAAAATCATGTAAAGGAACAAGCATATCGTTATCAACACGATAGACACGATTCAATTCCATAATATTTGCCTCGTAGAAATCATCATCAATGACGCTATCAATTGTTCGGAATTCTTCATCTTCACCGTGTAAAATATCGGCAAATTCAGCGTGAATATCATTTTCTGTATCGTCATTTGCCTGATCCAAAACGAAATATTTCGCTTCACTACGTAGACCGAAATCTCGATGTTGCTTGAGAAAATCAATAATATCCAATGTTTTCGCTTTTTCTAACGCATTTGTATATTGACCAAGCCAAGCAAAGACTTTATTAGGCGTGATTAATATATAACAATCACCTTCGTTTACAGATTCATATGTAGGATTAAGTAGACGTAATGAACAATGACGACGACCTTTGATTAACAACAACATAAGATCTTTGTACGGTTCGAAACCGAATGTAGCAAGTGCAGCTCGATCGATTTTACGTAGATTAATTTCAGCAAAATTTTCTGTTGCAGCCAGAGCCGCCAATGCTTCTTGAGCGAGACCAGCATTTTCAGCAACTAAAAAAAAAGCGAAGACATGAACAAAGTTAATTGTTAAGTAAAGAGAGATTTCCGTTGTATTAAAAATGACCTTCGTTTTATTCAAAAAAAAGAAGAAGAAGAGAAAAGGATTATCGATTTGTAATGAACAATGATTTAAATATTGAATGTATCATAACCTTTAAATTAAATATATTGATGTATGATCGGAGGTTAAATAAACAAGAAAATAAATGCTTCGAAAGCCTTAGAAAAGATGTAAACCGATACTTTCTCTTCATCTAACGTGCTTTCAGATAATAAATGTCAAATAACCTCGAGAGATGAACTATACACTCTTGGATACGTATATTCCTCAAGGCATTCTTACGTTCATATTAGATAACTAAGACAAACATACTTTGAGCTCGTTTTAATCGTCGAAGTTCTTGTTCAGATAGATTGGTGTGCACTTCGGTGTATTCATTCGATGTTGGTATTGTTGCTTGAATTTGTCGGAGAGGATTTTTAGCACCTTGTTGTTGACGACGCGGTGGTCGGACACGAGCTGGTTGAGATTGTAATCTGACGGCATTTTCAGCAATATGATTAAGATCATCGGTATTCAATTGAACCGATGAATCATTGGAATTCGACCGTTTATTTCCATCGGCAAAAAAGTCATCCAAATGATCGTCAGGTTTTAAAACTGAGATTGTATCTGATGTTAATACCGAGACAACATGATTGTTTGGTTTAGTCGATGAATCTATAAGCATGAAGAGTATTACGAATAAAAGCAAATAGAGAGGATTTAGTTTGAGTAGTTCTTACTTATTCCATTGCTTTTTGTAGTTGAAGGAGATGTTGTGTCCTTGGTTTGACCGGCCGATTCTAAATTAAAAAAAGAATTACGAATGTATCGAAATTAGTTTTTTTTTTCTTCGACAGAGAAACAATTAAATAAACAACATCTAAGATAATTCGAAATATGTACTTGTAATCTTGGCATTTTCTTCAATAACAATATGTTTGTCCACACATTGTCCCATAATACTCAAACTGTTCTTTATCTTTTTGTCTAGTAATCGTCGTTCAATGCGAAGACAAATGAAATAATAAGAATTGTAATAGTAATAATAACAACAAAATGTGTTTTATCACATCTTCAAAAAAATGTAATCCATGCCTGATTCTTTTCTATATTTTGTTTGTGATGTATGTAAAGAAAATGATGAGTTAAAAGATGTAAACTATGAAAAGTAATTTAATGTCATGTTATGTATTTATTTTTTGCTCTAGTCTCGTATGCTAGTTATGGTATGTGTATATTGATGGCTAACGAGAAGAATGTTGAGAGGGCAAGAAAAGAGAGTTAAACGTAGGAATGTGTGTGTGTATGCTCAGAAGAGAGAGAAAAAGGAGAAGAAGAGATGTTATTGTCGGCGAATAGAGCAAAAATGAGGATGAGTAGTCGACGACCGGGTTCGGAAGAGAACGATGAGAGAGAGGGAAGAAAAGAAGAGAGAAACTATGATGAAGCAGAGGCGAATCATTTCTTTCTTCGATTTTTTTTGTTATGTAGACCCGTGTGATTGTTTATGCTGGATAATTTTGTTATGCAAGCAAGTCTATATTCTCCTTTTTTTCTCTCTCGAGAGATATCGTAAGACGTTCAGTGATAGGAAAAACAAAAGTTAACATGCTATGTTATCTGTATCGTTTCGCAGAAGGAAATGATAGAAAGATGTGTTGAATTGACGCAATAACACCTCGTCTTAACGCAGGAAACAGACGCCAATCGATCAACGCGTCAATGCATAAACCTTTCTTCAATTTAACTCAATCATCGACATATATTAGAGATATTAAGAGAGAAAACGTTAGATCAGTAGACGACGTTGCCTGTGTGAAAACAATAAATGAATTAGGATAGACGAATGAATTACTTTCACATAAATGTAATGAACGTCAATGCACATTGCACTACTAATGATGATGTAACACTTTAAGAATGGCACAAGTCACGCACAAGCGCAAAGCAAACCAAGTGTGTGTGTGAGGAGACAAAGCGCCAAAAAAAAGAATAGAGAAAGAGGGAAAAAAACGAGAAGAGGTCAACACATTTTTTTTCTTCTCCTGCTTTATTCTATATTCTAATCAGGGAAAAAAAGTAAATGAATGATCGATGTCATTAGTACTAACCAGTTTTGAGACGAACAATATCGACTGTTTTAGCACGTTGATCTTGTTGATCGGTACTAATCGGTTTTTTTGCACTATATTTCAATGTTGGACCTTTTCGTGTGTTGTTTGACAAAGGTTTTTGTTCGTCATTTTCTGTGACTAATTTTCCTTGAAACAAAAAACGAAAGTAACGATGTCTTTTTTTCTGTTATTTTGAATGAATCAATCAAATCGTTTACCAGCTTGCCGAAGTTTGCCTTCGATCGTAAATTCGGCAGCATCATTGGTCGATTTTACACGTTTTTTCCATTCGTTTTCACCGTAGGACTTTAATTGTGCGAGTCTAAGCACAAAAAATAACAAGATTTGTTTACATCGAAATGGCATAACGATTCAATTACACGTACCTTTTGCTCACCGGGATCATATTTTCTGCTTCTTCTTGACTTAACATGTTCGTATCGTCTAAAACGAAAACAAATTGTAAAATTTCAGTACAAATGAAGTCATGACAATATGATGATTGATATAGGTAGATAATACATATCAAACAACAAAGGAAACAGGTGTTGACAATAGTCGAGATAAAAACAGAAGACAACATACCACTATTACGTATGATTAAATTCTTAGCATGTTCTTGATTAAAACAATTTTCTTGAATATTCGTTGTGCGTAGGATCGTTCGTGTTGCAATTAAATTTTCATCCATTGAACAATCATCATGCATTAAAGGTTTATCATTCACTACGAATGAAGAAAAAAAACACGAAAACATGATTGGCATGCATAGGAAACAGAAAGATTTCAATCGAATATACCAGATGAAAGTTTAGATAATTGATTCGAACTCGATGAGGGTGATGGATCAGTTGACAGATATTCAGCTGCTTGAACTTCTTCAGCTGTGATTGGCTACAAAATAAGAGAATGGATATGAAATAGTAAAACAAAATCTCTCAGTTATAAATAGGTTAAATGTGAATAGACATTTTCGCTTTTCTTTCTCTTTCCTTTCACCAACCACGATATAATGCCGTTTCTATATTTTATTATTAGTCACATTTCGAATGAATCGACGTCGATATTTAGTGTTATCGTATGCGTGTATGTCGAGAGAGAGAGAATTTTACCTGCGTAAGCCGATTTCGGTTGGTTTTTAATGAGAATGTATTTGTCGAGGTATTGTTATTTTTGTTTTTATTGAATAGAGTCATTTTTTCTCGAAATGTTAATTTCGATGTATCATCATGAAAAATTTCCGGTTTAGTTGTTGTTTCATTTTCAATCGATATCTGATTGATTTCATGTTTAGTTAATTGTTTTTCATTATTAGGAATTTTTTTCAGGGGTAAACAATCGATTTCATTGTTGAATGATGAAGAACTTGAAAAAAAACAAACGTAAAATCTATAAATAGATTATTCACTCATTTGATTTCTTATACCTTTCGTGTTTAAATGATTTCGAACGTGTTAAACCACGTTTGATCGGCGCATCTTTTGTAAAAGTTTCGAAAAGACTTTTCTTCGCTGCAACACTCATTGCTTCATCGATTTCTTCATTTCTAAATGTGTCAAAGAAAGACATTCGTATTGATTGGATGCTCAATTCAAAAGAAAAAGACCGATGACCAAGTGTGACATACTCGTTAAAACTGTTGTGTTTATTATTTCGATAGTCGATATTTGCATCCATCGACTTCGTTTTATTTAACTTTTGAATATTTGATAATGAATAATCACTTCGAGATATTGGAATTGTTCGTAGCTGTTCGATTTCATCGCTATCGAATGTATTTGATTTGTGAATCGAACGTTTGTAATCTTCGACTTTAAATCGACTATTTCGTTTTCGAATGATTTCTGAAAGACCTCGTTGTTTTTCAATGGGAATATGTATGGATCGAGTTGTTGTCGATGTCGACGAATCATTATTATCATCGAGACTGTGATGCATTTTTTCGAGAGAAGATTTTAATGGGCGTGTGAATGTTGGCGGTGAAATGTTGATTTTTGTCGATTCAGTTTGTACATCAAGTGAACGAAAACGTTCCAATGGTTTCGATGTTATTGTTGACTTTTCATTTTGAGATGAAAGCTTTGTTTGTATTTTAACTAGAGAATAGAAAAGAAGAAGAAATCATTTTGTGATTAGAACCTTCGAAAAGTAATTTCGTTTTTACCATTCGTAGTAGGTTCGGCAATAAACAATTCTCGATTTTGTACGGGTTCGTTTTCGTACGGACTACTCCAGCCTGCGTAAATTTTTGACGGCATATCTATAGACAATAAAAAAAAAACGGATTTTTTTTCGGGTATGCGTGGGTATGTTGCTAATAATAAGAAGGAAGGAAAAAAATCAACGATGCCTATATGCTAGATACTAATTTGTGTCCGGCATATGCATGTTTTATGATTGTATGTCGTTGTTGAGTATTTTTGACAGGAGAACGAGAGAGAGAGAGAGAGAAAAAAGAATCGGGGGGTCACCAACATTGACAGACATTCTCAAAATAGTTAAATTAGTTGATGCTCTTGTGAATGAATTCATGTGAATGAGGTCGACAAATGACACACTCGACGCACGAAAGGTTCAATGGTCGACATTCTTTCATTCATTCGTTCTTTCTTTTTTTTCTCACGTTTGTAGAAGATAAAAGACAATTGACAAAGACAAATGCAAATTATTCTTACTCTTATCATCATTGATTTGATCTTTATTTGTATTCAAATCATTGAGAGCATCATGAAATGTGTCTTCAATTGGAGGCGTAGAATAGAAATCATCGGACTTTTCATAATTTAAACTACGTTGTTTAATGATCGGCGTACGAGATGTTCGAGCATAAAATTGCGTTTCATTAAATGTTCGTTCCGATGCTCGCTGTTGTTGTTTTTGTTCTTGCTGCATGAGATATCGTTCGTCTCGTTTACTATTTGTTGATTTAGATAATGATGACAACTGTGTAGAAGGATTTGTTTCGAACATCATATCGTCTTGATCAATTGTAGTTTCATTCTTCCGAATCGAATTTGTAATTCCTGTACTTGTACCACTGTGACCAATATCGTGTATGGATATAGCTCGTGTAAGATTATATTGATCTCTTTCGACTGACGAAGAATCTAGACGAAGAAAAATCGTAGAACGTATATCCAACCAAATAATAGAACAACAGTTGATGTCGCAATAGCAACGTTGAAGAATATAGGAGATGACAACAGACTCTCTCTCTCTGTCTCTCGATTATACAGAGAAAAGAACTAGGCCCGGGCCAGAAGGGCTAGATATAATAACGTAAATAAGGCTATACGAATATCCATAGAAGGAAGAGAATAATCTTCAAGTACAAAAGTCGACAGAGAAATAACGTCAACGAAAATATAAAGAGAGAAAATCCACTAAGCATTATAACGATATCTATTACTATATGCGCTATTAACAGATAGATAAAGAAACCAAAATCGGCTTTACTACTCATTCATCTACGTGTGTTGGCGCGTACATTTGTCAAAAAAGTTATTTTTATTTATTAAGAAGAAGAAGAATCAGTGCATCGCGTTCGGTATCTTCTTCGCACATTAATTTCTGGCAACTAAATTTATGTTGTCATCCGAAAGACAAATAGCTTATTTTAAATAAGGTCGTAATGACCTTTTCGGTTTCTTTATTTCGATAGATCGAATGTGAAATTTGTACTCTTCCAGATGTCTAATCAAAATTTAATGATAATTATCATCATTGAGGTCAAGGCAAGTTTGGACTTAATCTATTCGTTTTTTTTTCTTTCTCTATTATTTTTTCCTAATAGAAAATTTCCATTTTCAGTAAGATCATCAATCTTCGATTTTCGATGCAATTATATTGCTTGTATTAGTTTTGTCTTGTAACTAATGGCTCTGTCTATTTGTCACATATGATTATGACAAAATGTATAAAAATATACTAGAATTTACATTCCTAACAGGAGAAATAAATACCAACGGAATGACAAACGAAGACATGCACATATATATATATATATGTATATATAACTAAACAGATGAATCGCTTGTTGAGATAACACTCAGAGATGGATGCCCTTTATTGGTAAGACTGTTTATGTAGGTGGTCTTAACTAAATCTGATATTCATCTATTCCATCGCAAGTTCGTTTTATTTTTATGGCTCGTCGAAAGGCAAAAATCAATACGTACCAAGTAATGTTCGTTCGGAAAGTGCAACATTTTTGGAATTCGAACAAATCCTAAAGAAATTGAAAACAAAAATATTAGATTTATGGATTGATTTCATTTCTTAATCGAGACAAAAACAACAGTACTGAATGATTATTTATAATTATACTGAGATATCTCTTATTTTGATATTCATGGTATTATACATACCAAGCGCCCATGATAAATCGATTTTGCAAGTGTTGATCGTAGTTTTGTTTTCGATAATCAAAATAGATCGAAAGGAAATCTAGATTATGCACTATTATAGATGCATTTGTTGATTGGTTATTTCATTGAAGATATGCCAGTAGACCAAAGAAAAAAATCAATTATCTCTTAACTTAATTCGGACATCAGCAAACCTCGACAATTGAACGTCAGACAAGACAAAAGAAAGTTATGAAAGAAAATATGAACGATGTATGCTATCAGTGATCCTACTTCTATTTTTCCTATGTGATTATATAAACCATATTATATATATAGAACGATGAGTGGTGAGATATAAAGATGAGAATGCGATAGGAAATAACAATGTATATGTACGACTACTGTACGTACGTATAGGGCATAGTTTTTTTTCGATAAATATGCATCACATGAATCTTTATGATGAAGACGGGTGTATGCAAACGTCATTCACACGTACATACATTAACCATTTTTTTCTTTCTTTCTTTCCCTTGTCAATATCTTAATATCTATGATTTTTCATGAGAAAACCTTGTGTATGCTCATATCATTGCACAAAATGGCTTATTGATCATGCTATCTTCACTTTAACGATATGAACATTAAATCAAAAATTTTCTATTAAGAAAGAATGGATATGCAAGGTTGTTCTTTCAATATCTTATTTGATATCTATTAATACAAGTCTGTATACAGACAATCAATTAACAAAATCAAAACGGATTGTGTTTATACTCAAGGTTCTTCTTTTTGTCATTTCGGATAAACCTAGTTAACTAATAAATTCTTCTTCGTCAATCGATATAAACTTAACAACAACAACGCATAGGACAAATCCTCGATTTTTCCTTTTTCTATTGTCATTTTTGTTTATGATTGACACGATCAATATGTAAGTATCGCTATCATTTACAAATAAATAATACACACGCACACAAAAGAATCTGTTGTGCATTTAAAGATCATTCGTTTGTTATTGATTGTCACATCATCAAATTAGACCGACAATACACGAAAAAAAAAACAAAACAAAAAAAATCAGAAAGAGAAAGCAGTAGAAGGAAATGAAGAATACATACTAAACTTTTTCTCATTGATTTGTCTTTTTTTGTTCAAAAATGTCGATGAAAATCAGAAAAGAAAAATATTCATACATAGTCAATAGAAAAGAAAGGAGCCAAAACCGTTTTCTGAAAGACTACAGAAATAACAATTGTAGAGAAAGAAAGAGAGAGAGAGAAAAAACGTACGAACAATACAAATTCTCTTTTTTTTTGTTTGCATCATTAACTGTGTACAAATAGAAGTCAGACCGAAATGATATTGATATACAAGCAAAACAAATATATAAAATTTTTTAAAAAAAAGAAGATATTTTGTATTGTGCAAGATGAAAACCTTTTGTATTTCATCGTCCGTGGATCCTACAAAATGTAGAACATTATCAATTGATTTGGTTCAATCAATTTCTAATTGACAGCAGCATATTCATATTTATCATATGAACAATACTTTAATGCGTGTCCAATCAAATACTGAACATGCTATTACAAGCATAAGATATAATCATCGATTTCAATTATAACACCAAACACACACGTATAAAAACACTAACATATTCGATAAATATGAATGATTATCATGCATACATGATGAAAAACAGAGGAAAACACGCACACGAAAACAAGTATTAATGCGCATTATAAGCAGATGAAACACGGCAGATGAAAAGCGATGCTATGGTGAGGGTAAACAAGGAGTATCAAATAGATCTGATTTTATGTCGATAAAATGCTTTATGTATACATAGGTATATAGGTTTTAAAAACGATTAGGTATAAATATATGAATGCTGTCAGCTAGATTAATTAATTGGGGGACAAGGAGCGAAATCTGAAAATGAGTGACTTACTTTCTCGGTTTTGGTATTCCACATACGGAATCATCACTGTCATAATCAACACTAATCGGTCGTGATGTTTGTTTACGAAGTGAATTTCTTCCGTTTAAATTTGCTTTTTTATTATTATTAAAAGTCATTGAATCCAATGATTTATAACGTAATAAAGCAGCTCGATTAATACGTTCCATATTCGACATAGACGAGGACGATGATGATGAATTCGAGAGATTTCCATCTTGAGCTCCGATTAAATCTCGACTAATCGAACGTTGTTGTCGATTGAAATCATGATTATCTTGTGTTGTTGAATAGAATGAATTCTTCGACGATGGTGTTAGAGATGGTTCTTGATATAAATCAGCACTTTTCGAACGTTTCATTTGTTTGCGTCGTTGAAAACGACGACGAGGTTGTTGTGTCAAACTCATACGTTCATCGGGTCGGATCGGATGTTGTAATGATTGACTTTCAATAGTTGCTGCACGTACAAATCCACCATAAGGTTGTTGATGAACATAATTCGGTGGTGTATTAATTGTCATTGTCGATGTTGTGATTTCTTTGGGTCGATAATAATAAGAATTGGTTGAAGGAGTGTATTTGTTCGATTGTGAATTATTACCATTTGAATATTGTAATGATGTTGGATAAGTTGGCTAAATTTAAAAAAAAAACGGTTCGATTTTTGTATTTTTCGCGAAGAGATGTTATTCATTTTACTTGATTTGTAGATAATTGATGTTTAGGTGGTGACGTTGAATTTAGTCCTATTGAACGGCCATTATGCAATGAAGTATTATTTGGTGTACTAGGCAAACGATGTGTTGACATATTTGAAAGCGATTCTGATAATAAAACAGATGTTGTTGATGGAGGTGTTGTATAAGAAGATGAGTTCGATTTTGCTTTCGATTGAGAATAAGAAGGAGTTTTCGAATATTCTGGATTGGGTATGAGAAAATCTGATTGATGAACATTAGGATGACGTATTGTATTTCCCAATGAACCAACTGATGAAGATGTTGACGATGAATTCGTTGGCGTATTACCTGTACTATTCAAATGAATATGTGCTGTTGATGTTGGCTGTGCTGATTGATATAGTGGTCGAACCATATTTGTATTAATTGAATAGGGTTCAACTTTTGCTACATTTCGTAGACGTGTTGCTGGCATCGTTGATGTTAACTGATCGGTATCGTTCAAACGATGAAATCGATAGGCATCGTAGGAAAGTTCCGATGATGGCATTGTACTGTTGTTATTCAAACGATTAAGTGATTCAGTACTAAAATATAGATAAAGAAGTAAACAAATGTCGATCAATCATAATTAGTCTATCAACGATAGAAAATAACAATAAAAAAAAGAAAAGATTAAATTATATAAGAAGTCTAATTATTTCTATCGATACGATTAGATCGATGCATATACGACAACTGACTCGGATTTCTTTTGATTTTGAGCGTACGGAATGTCAAATAAAACAAAAATAAATCCTTACTATGTAGAAACAACTCAAAGAGAAGAGAAGAGAAAAGTAATACATAGATGTGATCACACCCACAATCAGTCTATTGTGAATGAAAATGAAAAGAACATGAATATCTGTTTTTTATTTATTTTTGATTTTTGCCCTTTCCTTTCATTATCGTCTATGTCAAGAGAAACAAAAGAAAAGAAAAGATAAAGAATTATGATTTTGTTCATATATACAGAACAAGATCAGTTTTTTTTTGAAAGAAATGAAGACGAACAGAAAGAATAAAATAAATGTACTTCATCGCTTATCTTGTCTTTCTCTCTCTCTCTCTCTCGTTTATTTGTTCACGTTACTTTTCTCTTTCGTTCTTGACAATGAAATCTTCTCGGGGTCAGTTTTGATAACTTTTCAATATTTGTTTCTCTTCTCTCGATTTATCGATGCATTGTTAGTAAAGATGATTAAAAATCGATTTGAACATGTACTAACTCATAACTCATCGACAACAACAAAAAAAAAGAAGTAACAATATTCGCCAATGGATTTCTCATTTGAAATGAATCAAAGACATATGGTCATTTGATGTCAAGTACTCAATGCGTTTCAATATGTGCACATCGACATACACATAAATATATCACAAATACAAAGCACGACACGTACATATACATTTATATGTTGTTTAAATACGATGAATAAGAGAGAGAGAATACGTAGATTAACAATACATGAGTGCAGAATGTTGAGACCGATTTATAGTTCTGTGTCAACTATTTCCAATAAAAAAGAAAACGAAGAAAAAAGGCAAACAACGAGTGAGAAATTAACCTTGTCTCTCATACGTTATTTTTTATTGTAACTAGTATAGTAAATGTGCCTGTGTATAAATCATGTCGATTGATTAATAGTTGTCATAGATGAATGTTCAAGTTCAAGAGAGATAGGATAGAATTTCAAAGACACTTCATTTTTCTTTTTTTTGCAGTCATGCAGTTCGATTGATGTCTATTTAAATTTATTATGTGTACGTGTAGCTAGAAGAGGCGAAGAAACAAAAAAAAGAGAGAAAATTCTCAATTATCTTCCTCGTAGCCTAGAGGAATTTGCTATTTGAATTGGCAAATAGTTCTACATTTACTTTCAACACGGCACATGAGATTTTCTCCTTTTTTTTGCAATTTACTGCATGTATACAATGTAAGATGAGAATAGATTTATGCGTGGTCATTGGCACGATGTGTAACTTAATCAGTGAAAGTGTTGATAATGTTGAGAGAGAGAGAGAGAGAGAGAAAGCGAATTTACGAACTATTGCTGACAAATGATGAGTGATGTATGTATGTATTCTTTGAAATCACCAAACGATAATAATTGGCAATATCTCTGACAATGTCATTCATTTTAATAGCGTAGAAATACGACATGCACCAGAATCGACTGTCAATCAAGACGATACGAGAAATTACGCTTTTATTTTTCTTGTTTTTACTGATGCTGTATCTATTTTAGTATTCGATGATTAAAGAAAGATAACGATAACATACCTATCAAATGTTTTCTGACTTTTGAGTATCGGACGTTTGAATAATGGTGATGGTGTTGGCACTGGTTGTTGTACAACTGTTGTTGGTTTTGTTAGATTAACATTTGGAATTGTACGTGTTTGAAAATCTGTTGGAGTTGCACTAGATAGTCGTTGACTTGGATTTGGTTCGACTGAATTCGTACGATCGATTCTTCTTGATGGTGTTGGTGATTTATCATGTGGCATTTTCGAAGCAAACATTTGTTTCAATTTATTAACAGTTGTATTCGGTGTCATAGGTGCTGAATTTTCATCGAAATCATCCATATCATTATCTTGATCATGTTGATTATTATTGAGTACCATGATACTCTTGCTACGGCCGAGTAATGGCCGATAAGATGATTTTGTTTTTGATTGATGATTTGTTACTTTTGTTGAACTTGCATTATTATTGTTGATAGTGGTAGTAGTAGTAGTAGCAGGAGTTGTTGTTGTTGTTGTTGTTGTTGTTGGTATGATAGATGATGGAAGATCTTGTTGTAAACGTAGATCCCATTCTGATTTACTTATTGCTGCACAAACTCGTTTTGGTGCAGTTGTAATTAATGGTTGGTAATTGGTTTTATTGACATGAGAAATAGGTGGGGGAATATGTGATTCAATTTCAATGGTTAATGGTTCGGTTGGTTTTGTTTCGAGATTTAAATCTGTACGCGGTGGAGTATATTTAAGAATAGGTTGAGAAGAACTAGGTACATCTGATGATGTATCTTGTTCAGGCGCTGTTTTCTGTCTTTGAAGACGAGGTGTTGATGTTTGTTTAACTGTTCTGTTATTATCTTGTGTTGAATTCAAAGGACGTTGTGCAAGATATGAACATGATGTTGAAGAAATGCTTGATGGAAATAATGGTCTTGGTTTAGGAGATTCGGCATGAGATACACTTCGAGTATTTTCTAATGAACGTCGAGCTCTGATGCCAACAGAATCGGCAACTGTTGGATCATATCGACGAATTAAACGAAGAACATTTGAATCTGTCATTGTAGTTGCATTTGGATTGTAACCATCGCCACTACCCGAAGATGACGAAGGTATTTTTGTTGATTCATCATCATCATCATCCTGAAACATATATATACATAAATATGCAAATGTATTTCATAACCTTGAACTAGTTATTAGAATATGTATGCGTGTGTATGATTTATGTCGCATGATAGTCTGTCTTATACATAAGAAATGATTGGAATTGAGAAGTAGGGTAATACAAAACTCTTCCTACTCGACCAACGTGTTTCTCTTTTATTATTTTACACGACAAATAACTATGCGTCAATAGGCAACAGATATAGAGACAGAAAGAAAATGCACGAGAGTAAGAGATCGCAGGGAGAAATAGAGCAAGAAGAGAAGAGAGGGCAAGCGCGCTATAACCGTTCTCTGTATATATGTGTATGTATATGTACGTATATACAGATTGTTCTAATGATTAGACATATGCACAGCCAAGAGAATATACCATCAACAACTAGTAAAAGACAAGACATAAAGGCAAACTGCTATCTTTGTTATCCATTATCATTTTTTTCTGTTACTAACGCCTAGAATAAGTTAACCCGCTGAAAGGACACATATCGTCCCAACGTCCCTGAACTGTCGATCTTTTATGTTTACTACTGAATATTCAACTCTATTCAGTGAATACAATAGAAAATTAAGACAGAAAAAAAAGAAAAAAAAAACGAACAGCTTTCTTTGTCTCTCTCTCTCTGTTCTGCACTTACCGATAGGAAATGTAGTGGTTGAATTTGATTTCCTGCTTTTAAATTCAACAATGGTCTCAGTTGTTCAGATTGCTTGGGAATATAACGATAACCTTTGTGACTGTCAGTTAATGTATTGATAGTACTCGCACTGGTACTTGTCGAAATACTATTATTGCTATTATGATTAGATTTCTTTTTCTGTGTTTTTATCACTTGAATTGGTACAGAAACTGTTTTTACATTTGTCGATGTTGTTGCTGTTGTTGATGTAGCAGACGAAGAACAACACGATGAATATGATAATGATGATGGTATCACAGTACTAACAAGCATCGCAGGCTTGCTACTTGTTATATTGACAGGAATCGAGCGAAATAATGGCTTCTAGAATTATATCAAACATTTGGATAACGAAGCGACGTGCGCATACCAATGACATTTTTCTTTCTTATTAAAGTACATACCTGGCCAAAGGAAATTGTATTCATAGGCGAAGGAGATTTTTTCTTAATAATAACCATGGGTGATGATGATGATGAAACAGTGCTAAAACGTCGACGTCCATTAATAATTAATGGACGGAAATCCATTGATTTCACTTCGATATTCGATGATATCGATGGTTGAAGATGTTTTGAGTCCGTTCTATGATTTAAACGTGCATACGAGTCATCGTATGTAGACGAGTTAGTTGAAGCTGATGATGGTTTACGGGAAAGAGGCTTTTCATATGCATGATTAGTGACTGAACAGCGTACAGCTGGTTCTTGTACTGTCATTCGTGTAATTGTAAAACGTCGTTGTTCATCGACAGGTAAAGATTGTGTTTTTTTCATCGGTAATAAATTATTACAATCTGTTCGTGAATTTGATTGAAAGTATCGTGTCGAATTATCGTAGATATTATTTGATAGATCTTTTTTCGAATTATTTCTCATGATAAATTTCGATGATGTTTGTTGTTTAGGCGGAAAATTAATCATCAAATGATCATAGATTGCAGATGATGAATTCGATGTCGGGGACATGTTGATCGTGGGAATCTGTAAAAAAGAGAAAAAAAATGAAAAACTCAAAATCAGTGCAAATGAGAAACAGCACACGTAAAAGAAGGGAAGGAGCGTAAGAAGAGAAAAAAAAAGTGGTTACATTCGTCGACATCGTCTTTATTTGACTTTACTGATATTTAAAGTCATCATCACATCAGAAACGAAAAATAGAAGCGTAAAAAAGAAGAAAAAGAAAAAAAGAACGAGGATATATGTGTGTAGATGCACGTACGCATAAGCGTACTTTCCTTCGGGGAATAAGTTGTGCCAATATATATTAGTATCACTCTATTGTTAAACAATTCAATTGAATTTAAAAATTTTATCCGCTTAGATGACGAGGAGATGAATGAATGTTGTTATTTGCCTGTGAATACTTTCTCGCTTGCTTTTTTTTTGTCATACATAGACGTCTATTTGTATCAAAGAAATGGCAATAGTCATCAGCAGACAAAATCTTTCACGTGAGAAAGGTAAAGTCATGAAGAACAAAAACGAGCCAAGAGCCACAAATTGAAAGACAATATAATGACACAGAGACGATAAAAGTGAAAAGAAAAGAGACAGAGAGAGAGAGAAAGACCAGTCATACAAAATAAACATACATACATTGACGGTAAGAGGCTCTTTTAATCAAATTGAATCGATGAAAAATATTTAATCTATTCATTTCAACAAGAAACAATGGTAATAGATTGACTTCGTCTTTTTTTGTTATGTTATTGTTTTAGTTGATGATTTGTGATTATGTAAAATAATTCGAGAAAACGAACACAAGAGAATTTCTTCGGCAGCAAATTTTCAAAAGAGGATTAGTCGAATGATAGATTTACTTTTATGTACGACACAACCGATATGAATAGTAAAATGTTTAAAAGGAAGAGAAGAGGGGGGAGAAAGAGAGAGAGAGAG
>ERZ778027.920-NODE-920-length-57583-cov-12.231400_pt1 | contig 57583 bp, 57 predicted proteins | sample MGYA00375757_ERZ778027 | MGnify/ENA primary metagenome ERZ778027 (study PRJEB29350, sample SAMN05389817) | bioreactor metagenome | isolation source: Ammonium sulfate bioreactor | place: South Africa: University of Cape Town | collected 2014-02-18 ...
AAGCATCGATTAGATTATATGAAAATGATTTGCATCTGTTATTTTATTCAGACTACAAGATTATTTTCGAGCAAATATTTGATAAAGAAAAACAACGATTTTAGTAAGAAATTGATTCGGTTGGTAAAACGCTGACGTAAGGATCTTGAGAGAGTGATTGAGGTATACGTTTGCCAAAGCTGTGTTTTGGGGACGATGGTTTATTGAAGAAAAACTTCTTGTCATTGTGCGCACCTGGACCTGGCGTAGGATCTATTTATATCGAAAGAGATACGTGTATATTTTTGTCCGTAAAGGTTAAAAAAAGAAAGGGAGAGAGAGAGAAAGAGGACAGAATGTTCTTACTGGTCGTTTGTTGGTCTGATATTTTCGTTCCTCCTGTTCGTGATTTAAGTGTAATTGGTAGACTTTTAGCTGTTAATTTTCGAAAAGCTGCTGTTGTGTCATAAGTATCAGGTGACGGATTGTTTTCTGTTGTTAAAAGTGGACTAGATAATAGTCGAGCGCCAATTGACCAAGCAGGAAATGAGACTTTTGTCGATTGACAGCCGATTGTTGGCCGAGCTGGATAATGGAATGGTGTTGGCCATGAATTTTCACGATTGAAATCAACTTTCGTTGTAAATGGATTCGAATGTGCGAACCATTGTTTTTCCCATGCAGTACGTGAGCCACCTTCTAAACAACAAAAGAACACCAATCAAATATCGAATTTCGTTTGTTTTATTTACTTTTTTCAACTAAACATCTCGTTCCGAATGAATAGGCAGGAGCATTTTTTTCTCGACAAGATTTTCTCGGTAGAACATACGAACATGGTGATGGACTACTATCATCTTCTCGATAATTATCAATGAAATCTCCAGTTATCGGATGTGCAACAAACGGTTTTTCTCTACAGAACAAAACAAAACAAATAGATTTGCAATTAAAAATGATTTTCTCTCTTCATACCGATACATCAACGTAATATCATTTCGAACAGTTTGCGGTGTTTGACTAGCTTCATTGGTATTTCCTAATTCGATTTGAAATGTTTCCGAACGTATAGGCTCATATTGCAAAAGTGGACTGCATATAGCAGCTCGTTGCCGTTTAAGTGCGAGCCGTGTTGGTACGAGAAGATTTTTATTTTTCAATAATGAACTCGATAATCGCTCGTAATCAGTTGTTCGTTTCGACGTTTGAGAAACGAAATTATTTGCCAATGATATCAATGATATATCATGCGGATGTTTTAAAACGGATGTTACGCGTGATGTTGTCGCACTTTGTCGACGATTGATTTCAGCTGTTCGAGCTCGATTCAAATTTGTCATCTGTCTTTCAATCGGAATAAGTTAAAAGAAATTTACATTTTCTTCGTGTTTCTCCGCCTTCTTCGTCTTTCAAATTCAATTTTTTCTCTATTATACAAGAACAAGAGAGGAAAGCCGGTTTTTTTATTCAAAAGAAAAGAGAAAAAAAATCAATTAACATACAACACATACAATCGATGTCAAACAAGTTTGTTTTTATTAATATAGTTAATCATATCAATCGACGATCCAAGTAGATTCGCTTGTGCATCGACACACATTTTTTCTCTCGATTGATTTTCAATATTTTCGCACATTTTTCGATGATATGAATGTACAAAATTCGGTTCAACCGTTCGAATAACTTGACAATTTAGTGATCGATCGAGAAATTTCGAAAATAAATTCACGTCTTCATCGCCCCAATCGAAATTATTCGTTTGCCAACCACCGATCTGTTCTAAATCGGATTTTTTCATTGCAACATTACCAAAACCATAGATGGAAAATATTCCACAATTGGTTTCATTCGATAGATTCGAATATTTCGAAAATATAATCGGAAAATAAACGGAACAATTCGAGATTTTCAATTGATGATTCATTAATCGACGTGTATTGATTAATGATTGTCGAGTAAACATAATATCAACATCGAGATAGAGAAGAATATCGTTTGAATAGAAATATTTCGATGCTATTTGTCGACCAAAACCTCGATTATATTTGTATTGCTTTTCATCGAGATAAATCAAACGAATTGGCGATGAAAATCTTTGAATTAATTGTCGAAATTGTTGTACATTCGAGTTGAAATGAGAAAAATAGAGAATCGTTAATGAGAATTGAGTTTCATCGAGATTTTCATGCTGAAAATTTCGAATGAAACGTTCGAGAGCTTGATCACGATTATGTGCAACAACAATGATGTTCAAACGGTCATTGGTCACATCAACTTCTCGATAATCAAGATGTTTAACAAATGCTTGTTGAAGATGTATTCGTTTTCTTACTAGATTCGATCGGGTTGTATTTACTAAACGAATATTAAGTAGAATTTCGATGAACATTTCAAGACCAACCGTTGGCAAAACTCGACGATAACCGAAAAAGTATTGCCCATTGAGTACAGTCCAATTACTTGAACGTTGATACCAAATTTTATTGAGATTATCGAGATAAGTTCGAACGGTTGTTTGAAGGTAATCTTTCCATCGAACGTCAAGTTTTTGGTATTGAATATCTCGAATAAGATCGAATTCGATTGCATGTGAAAATGTAATATAATTAATGAGATTCGTTGATTTCCATGTTGTTAATTGACGAGATTGTCGTTGATAGAAATAGTAAATTTGTATGAACGTATTAAAATCTTTGATTGGATGAAGAATAAATGCTTGTGAGAGAATTTTCGATGTAAAATCTGTGCCAAATTCATAATTCGGTCCGTAATGATGATAGAAATAGGTTTTCGAATCGAATGCATTCGTACAACTGATTTCAACATGTGTTAATATACAACGACCTAATTCAACATCTTCGTGTATCGTAAGTAGTTCATGTTCAAAACAATAATCAAGCCAAGGTCCTAATTGAATCAATGTCTGTTGAGAAAGTATAACTCCACTTCCACCCATACAAAAATATTTACCCGGAGGAAAATAAATAGCTGGTCCTTGACGTCTTCCATTTCCGCCTTGGCCAATATAGAAAATTTGTTCATGATCAAGAGATTTTAACCAGGGAATTAACCGAGGTATATTAACATATGCATTATCATCTAAACGTAAAATCCACGATGTACGTGATGAATAAAATGTGTAGAGATATTTCATTGCATAGAAACTTTTCTTTTGAGGTGGATATTCATTTTGAACATGTTTCAATTGAACAATGTAAAAGCATGATGATATATTCGAATAATTAATTAATGAGAAAAAATATCGATTTAAATAATCTTGATTGATTTGTGATTGTTCTTCGAGAAAAACAATGATTTCAACATCAACTGTTGTTGTTAGTAACCATGTTTGTATAATTGCTGGTAGATAAACAGTTAAACGTTCGAATGACGAAAGAATAGCGACAGTTAAAAAAGGTTTCATTCGATTGACGTGACATGTTGAATTCGTTTTATATTGAAAATGTTCGTAGAAATAAGTTCGATAGATTGAAATATCTTCATCAACAGATAGTTGTTTTAAACAATAATGAAAAAGTATTTGTTGACCAAAATAAAATCCAATAACAAATCCTACTAATACTATCCAACGATTGAATATCGAACGCAACATTCATTTTCAATTGTAAGTTAAATTTACCATTAAAATATGCGTTTTGTACGTATGCGTATGTGTTTTTCTTTTCTTTCGCTCTCTCCGTTTTTTTTTTCATTCTGTTTTCTTTTTTCGTCTGTCAACGATCAAATGACCAATTGCAGATTAAAGATCAAATTTCCTATCATAAAAAGACATAATCATGCTCCTTAGAAATTCAACGAGCGTTTTATTCATAAATGAAGGACAACATAAGAAGAAAATATATCGAAAGATCAAATATGATTAGGTTACGTGTTTATTTGTTTGGAGAGAAAAAGAAAAAGGAAGAAAGAACTAAAATGAGAAAACGAAAAGTAAATAGCTAAACAGTTTCGTTGTTTTTTGAATTTTATAAATCTCGTTTGTTTTTATCACTGTTTGTGGTATGTTCAAGTGAAAATGAAACATAACCACGCATGGTTCGACGTTCAGGTTGAAGACCAGGTGCCGTGATTTTGCAAATAACATCAACGACATGATTTGCAGGAAGATTTCGAAATTGAACTAAGACAAATGGTTGAACATGATCGGGAGCATTTCTTAATAATAAACAAAAAACAAAATGAATTCTATTTCAGTCGAATTTCAAAAACTATACCGATAAGGAAAATAGTACGAAGGTACAGCACCGTAATTTCTCGAGCCGGCTGGATTTTCTAATGAATAGTAGATTACATCTTGTAGAACAGCTTTATCATCGGCTTGCTATTGAGTAGAAAAGAAAAAATAAACGAGACTTTGATGTGCGTTTCTCTGTTAAATCTAATTTGAATTTACCATTCCTTCGCAAGTCACGTAGACATCGGAAGTCCTTGGAAGTGTGCTTGTTGAATGAGTATCATGACTGGGAGTTGTACTGACTGAATTGGGCACCCAGTCGTAAACCTTGATGAAAGAAAATTTTCAAATGATTGCTATAGAAATTCAACGAACTTTATTGATTTTGACGAGAACACAGGGTTGTTTGTTTTTGAAACCAAAGAGATTTTCTTCTGAACAAGGATGATTTCGTGAATTAACAATGTGACTCCAATCGAATGCACAAGCAACTCCTTGTGGTAAATCACTAGCCGGATCGTCTTTAGTACATCGTTCTACTCGAGCATCTGCTTTTTGCCTTAAATAAACTATTGAATCAAAGAAATGAAGCATAAAATCGAACACAATTAGTTAAATCATCTACCATCACGAAATAATCGTAATGTTGAAATCATTTCATCTTGTTCAGCGGGATTATCAGAAAATGTAATACGATTTTCTCGAACATTTGGTTGAGGACGAAACCCTAAACCGACTAGAAAAACAAAACATTTTCAGTGTTTTTGTTCATTTCATATTGCAAACAAACCAATCGATGCACTTGTTCGAACAGTCATCGTACTGTCTTCATTATAATACCGTGGTACACGCGAATCCAATGATAATGCAAACAAATGCAATAAGCCCGTAAAGAAACAGCTAACACAGAAGAAAAATATTGTATAAAATGCTGCTAATTTGCCCCAATTAAGAGCATCACGGCCAAGAACAGTTTTTCGTCGTGAATTGTAAATAAAATTTAAAAGCGATGCTACGGGTGATTTTTTCTTCGGTTCGACTCTTGTTGATGTTTCAACGGTTGTAGCTGGTGTAATTTCAGTTGTTGGAACTTCTTGTTGTTGTTGTTGTCCGTCGTCTTTTCCACTCATTTTCTACCCCAATATTCGTCTTACCACACAGCACGAAAACGCAAAAAAAAAGTATGTAAACGAATATTTTCTTTTGTCGACGCTTTTTCTTTCGCATCTTGCAAGTCAACGACAAAATCATTCGAGCATAACCAAGAATATATGCGTTTGTTTACACCCTTGAAGAACTAATTATGACTCTCGGTCGTTTTCTCTCTTATTCGCTTATTTAACCAGGTAAAACAAGATAAAAAAAACGAGATAGTCTTTCCTTTCCTCAATCAGCATGATAAATATTCTTTTTCTGTCAAGTCATGATTTTATTCTTCTCAAAATTGACCTCCATCTAGCTTAAGAACAAATGTCAGTTAATTACAATTCCGGTGTACTTAGAATAACTTCAAGTTGTCATTTGAATATACATATTTGAACGAAAATATGAATTTTATTTTTATACTTAATTCGTTGAGTATCTCTTCAGGGAAATCTCGAGAAATTCACAATAATGATGTTAATATTGATAGTGCCCGAACAAAATCTGTTTTTGAACAAATGCAATTAATTTCCAATAAAAAGAACGGAAACACGAAGTTCACTTGATATCTATTTTTAGTTTTAACTAGTTCGTTTCATGCAAATGACATTTTAATGTTATATTCTGTTCTCATATTGTCAATCTTGATCTACTGGTAACCGTAGGCGACTGAGCTTTCAATTTATTTTCTTATTTCAACGGGGGCGTTCATAGTGTGAGTATTAGAACATCTCAATATAGATAATCTCGTTTCTTTGATTATCAAGATGAAAAATCTTTTGAAATAGATTAACCAATCGATTTGTAATGGATTGCCTTGGGTTAGAAGTTTCTTTTTAAAGAAAGAACGCGAAACACAGAAAAAGAAGAAGAGAGAGAGAGAGAGAGAGGCAGATGGAGCGAGCATGAAAACTCCGGATATAAAAACTTACTCTTTTTCTCTCATTTGACTACATTCGGCGACACTGTTTCCCTCTTTCACTAAATTTTAAACGAAGAAAAGAACCCAAGAAGATTTTCTTAGTTTTTAATTAATTATGTCTTATACGTGGTTATTGAAATCGATCATTCTCACCGTATTTATCCTTCAAATAAGCTCATCATCCGCATTCGATGGCAAACAAACGGATCCTCATCGAGCACAATACTTTTTAAAATCGATTCTATCCGAAACTAATAACAATGATCAATTGGTTTTATTGAATCAATTACGTCACTATTTGAATACCATGTGTTTAGAAGGATATTTCGGTTCATCACAAGCTTCAGCTTGTCAACATATTGCTGAATTAAGTCAACAATTAAATCCCATCGATGAACATGATATTCAAAAGCGTTTCTTTTGTAATGGTTTCATTGGATGTAAAAATGCTGGCCGTTGACTAATAACAGACACAAAACGTCATGAACATTTATTTGAATTGAAAAGAGAAAAAATTTGACAAGAAAAAAGATTTCAACACAAAAAAAAATAAAACCAAATTATAATTGTTGTTCGTTTTTATTTTATTTTATCGAAGTCAATCAAGAAAACAAAATCCAATTTTTTCTTTTTATAAAAATTCATCAACAAACGATTGTTCCATTCGTTTTGTATGCTATTTCAGTCGACAGAATCAATGCAAGATTTACAAACGAGAGACAGAGAGAGAGGGAGAGAGCATATTTACAACTGTCTGTAGATTCAATTAAATTCTATATAATCTGTTTGTTTTTTTTATTCATCGAGAAAAAAAAGAAAAAAGAGCTTTGTAGCAGATATTCGAGCGTTTATATATATATATATATATAATTTTTCTCTAATGTCTTTCGTTTTTTAACGTACAACAGCAACCAACAAAAAAAATATGACAGAACAACAAGGAAATAATAAATGATAATAGTAAATAAACGAAATGTATCTTGAATAAAAAAAAAAGAAAAGAAACATACATATATATTAAAGTTGATTCTTTCTTGTTTGGTCCTTTCTTGCCAACAAAAACAACAAAGAAAAATGAACATGTTATTGAGTCAATGTAGATATCGTGCTAGTTGATGATGGACAATTGGATGATGATGATTGATCATCATTATCATCGTTATTTAACAATGACTGAAATGTTGATAACAAAATTTAGTTAAGTTTTAAAGCTGTGAAGAGAATGGACGATCAATTACCCCGGTAGTCGTATTATTGCCAGTGGCTGATGCACCTTTTGTCACTGAATCATAAGCTGCTTCGAATACCGAACGTCTTTAAATAGAACGGATTTATTTACGGAAGGAAAATCAAAGAACGATCATACTTGGAAATAAAACCACCGCCAACTGGAAGTGTCTCACGAATCGATGGTAATTCATTAAGAGATGTCACAACTTGTTGCCAAACTATATTCGCATCGAGACTTGCTTTATTCGGAGTACGATTACAGATTTCTGTCGAAGAAAAACAAAAACAGTCGTGATAGTCAAATATTTGTGAATCAATTTTCTGAATTTTACCGATTGTTTTCTTTCGAATTTCATTGTTAAGTGCTTCGTCTTTAGCTTTTAATTCTGGATTTGGTACTGGTGCATTTTTAAATGCAATAATCACTAAACTCATATTATCTTTACTTCCCTGAAAAATAACAAAAAAAAAACAGAAAAAATTTTTTTTTCATTTCCAAATAATTCAAAACAAACTTTGTATAAACACATATCTAGAACTGAATTAGCTATGTCACAAAGATCATCAGTAATATTCATTCGTCCAAGTATATAGGTTGCTAATTCCTCATTACTCATCACATCCCAAATACCATCACAAGCAAGAACAATAAAGGCAATTTGTTCATTCGTTGTTGAATCTTGTGGATAGACGGTTATTTCAGGTTCAGGTGAGACTAATTGTTGATCAGGTCGACGATTTGCATTGTTCTTATATTCGAAATCTCCTAGTGCTCGTGAGACAGCAAGTGAACCGTTGACACGTTGAATTAGAACGGTACCACCGGCTTCTTGTATTCGTTGACGTTCAGCTTGATCACCTGATCGAATGAAAAAGAAAAAGTCAATCGATAAATAAAACAAAAAAAATATTCTCTCATGTTGTGATGTTTACTTGGTTTATGATCTTTAGTGGCAAGAAGTATTCGACCATCAGTCGATACAAGTATTCCTCGAGAATCGCCAACATTCAAAAAATAGACTCGATCAGGATCGATTAAACATCCTATAGCAGTTGAACCACTTTTGTCTTCTAGAGAAAACGAAATCGTTTGAATTCTAATTGAAATATTCTTATCTACCGGATACGTTCGCTCGATTCTCTTCTCTCCATTCGTTATCAAATTTGAAATATGCATCTTTAATTGTCATTTCAAATTTATTGAAATCTAATTGCGATGATGATATAGCTGATGACGATGATTTCAAATTTGAATTCTCTTGAATAAAATCATTCAAACATGATAAAATACGTAGATGAAGTTTTTCAGCCGATTTCACAGCTGTTCGATAGCCCGCATGACCATCGAATATACCGAAAAATGACCATTTCGACCAACGCTGTTCATCTAATTGCAAAATCGTTGAATGAGCATCTTCCATTTCAATACTAGAAATCAACAAAACCAAACAATTGATTTAGATTTTCGTTTTTGCTCCAACACATACCGCCATCCTTGCATCGATCCAAGACCATATCGTAATTCATCATTGTATCCACTACTATTATGTTTTTCTGTTTTTGGTTTGTCCAAAAATTGACCCATTGGTCTATAGAAGAAAAAAATACGTAAAAGCAAATCAATATTGACTTTAATTATTTGTCATGTTACCCAATTAATTTCTCATTCTCATTATCTGTATTTAGATTTAGGAATTGTTTTAAACGTGACCATGGATCCCCGGTACTATTCGAACGGCTACGTGTTTCATTTTTTCGAAATATATTCGCGTACCATGGTGGCACAGACATAGTTCTTCTTCTTTTTTTTTCTTCTCGCTCTCTTTTCTAACACCGATAGGCTCAAAATGAAAACACAACAACAACAACAACGCTCCGAGTCAGATAAAAAACGTACGCACCTGTCTATTTATTATTATCACTAAATACACAGTGAAAGGAGGAAAAAAAAGGACATAGAACGAAAAAGATGTTTGTGAATTTAATCGGTATGATTAGTTGAAAATTTTTCTACAATATAATCGAGAGAAAAGCAAAAAAACACTTCAAACGAAGAGACAGAAAAAAAATGAAACTAATTTTCTCAGTTTGTTCTTTGCCTTATTCATGGGTAAAATAACTGAAGCCTTATGAAATCCTAATTGAATTATCAGATATTATTTTTAAAAGAATGTGTTCGACAAAGTACTCGTTTATTCAGAGGTAAAATTGTTCGATAACTTCGTTTCTAATTTAATACTCATTCAACCAGAAAAAATCCTAATGAAGACATGTTCAGAGATTGATTTCTTTCTTTTTTTTTCCTTCTTCTTCTCTCTCTCTCTGGCTCATTGCCATTGCCAGTGTTTAGCTGTTCTCTACTTTGACGGGCTCATATTTATATTCGCAAATAAAATCATCAATCAAACCGACTCGTAGATGTCGTTAGGAGAGAAAAGCAAAATACACCATCATCGTCATCATCTGATTCATCGATCGACTGTCTGTGCAGACTTCTTTTTTTGTCATCAGTCGAAAAAGAGAAATATCCAGGTGATCGAGAGACAAACAAGGAATATATTTTTTCTTCCTTTTCAAGATTTTTTTTTAATGAGGATTATGCTCGAAAGTTGATTCTGATATAAATATCATTCATAGTCTGAGAGAAAATATAACATATGTTGTTTTTTTTTGTATATTTCATCTTTAGATTGTGATTAATGGGTACCTTAAAAGTTGTTCTATTGACAGAATCCGAATCACTTAATCAAAATGTTACTTTACCATATAAATACTTCGGACAACAACTATGGGAAACAATACGTTCAATTGTCGAAGAACTTCGATATCGTTGTGATTCAGTTGAATTACATAAATTAGATTTTCAAGAACATGAATCAGTTAATAAATTTCTCACAGCAGATATTGTCATTATGGACGTAACAAATCAAGATCGTCGGCCAACATTTATGTATCATAAGGGCAATCGAGAAGGGATGGATTGCACAGATGATATTGTTTTAATTCAAGCCAGTGGCGTGGAAAATGACACTGCTATTCAAGATTTAAAGGTAGAATTGAATCGAATTATGCAGATTTGTATTTCTTCGTGCTTAGACAACATGTAAAATCAAACGATTGATTGTTTATCGTTATGATGAAAGTAAAAATGTGTTCTATGATGTTACACAACCAACGAATCCATGTCCATTATTAAAAACAAATCTCAAATGTTTTCTCGAACATGCAGCTGATAATATTCAGTAGATATTCAGATCGAAATTCTTCATATGTTGCTCTTTGTTTTTTTTCTCTCTGTAGAAAAGGACTGGATGATCGATATATATCGCGAATGAATGCACGAAAACGCGAGTCGCCTGATAATGATGCTTATCGGCAGGTAATTTATGCAAAGAATAATATTTCTTATTTGCTAAAAAAAAAAGCAAATTTAGTTTCTATGGACTGAAGTTTGTGATGAAATGTTAACTGAAACTAATCAACATTATGTCACGCCGAAATTAATAACGCAATTGATGTACGCTTTTCGAGACATTCAAGTAATTAGGAGAATAATGAATTGAACTTTCGAGAAAACGAACGATTTCCGGTTTTGTTTTCCAATCAGGATTATGAGTCAATGATAAAACTCAACGAACGTTGTGAAACACTCGGCGAAATCGCGAAAAAAATCAAGAATAACATGATGATATCGTATTTGACTGCGTTTGCTCGTAGTCGGTAAATGACAATTTGTTATTTTTCTTCTCTTCATTCCAATCGAATTTCAGACGTAATCAACCCGGTGATCGTGATGAAGCCCTAAACATTCTCGAACATTTATGTCAAACGAAGAAAACTGAAAGTGAACTATCGAATGATATTCTCTGTCTATGTGGACGAATTTATAAGGATAAATTCACCGAATCATTTTGCCAAGATCAAGAATCATTGGACAAAGCTATCGACTGGTATCGACGTGGCTTTGCTGCCGATCCAAATATCTATGCGGGAATTAATCTATTATTTTTATTAGCTATTAAAGTTGATGATTTGAAAAAGAATACCGAAGCCTATCGAATTATCATTCAATTGAATGCACTTCTCGGCAAGAAAGGTCGTTCATTACGTGAACTCAACAATTATTGGGATGTGGCCACGTATTTCGAATTGCATGCTGTTCAACATGACTGGTCAAAAGCTTGTCTAGCTGCTCTACATATGTATCTTCTCAATCCACCGATTTGGTATTTAAAATCCACGATACATAATCTGAAAATTCTTCATCAAGCGACACGTTTACGTCAAACAACAGTCAATCGTGAACAAACAACTGAAACGAAAGACGAGTCCAACGAAGTAATCTACAGTTTTTGGATAGATTTTTTCAGTGATGCAATTAATTCGAATTCATCGACAGCCGAAGAACGTGAATTACCTGCACAAGTACCTGTACGTACTCTTTCTTCTCATGTTCTGTTCAAATAAGATCCTTTTTTCTTAAAATAGATTCTTGTTTGTGATAATTACGAGAAAAACGATGGTACAACATTGAAAAATGTTTATGTTGAATCTCATTTACAGTTGAATTTTCATACGGGTAGCGAACCTGAAACATTAGTTATTCGATCATTAGATAAACAAAATCAAGGACAAGATAAAGAGAAACTTGTTCGAACAATTGATATGAATTCAATACGATCAATTATGTAAAAATTTAAAAAAAAAAACGTTATAAGATCTGTAGTTCTTTGGTTTTATTTTAGAAATGTTAAACGAGATAATCGTTCGGTGTTTTTATATGCCTATGAAAATGCTGAAGCATTTCTGTCACTTGAATTACAAATATTCTTCTCATCATCTGAACGTCGAATAGCGTAAATAAACAAACGATTTTTCAATCAACACAAATTTCCTTCTCTCGTTTTTTTTTCGCTGTAGTTTCAATGAAAAAATGTCGAAATATCACCGTGTGGAAGCGAATATTCCCGAAGATCAACCGAAATTTGATGTAAAACTAAACCTAATTCAATACAAAGAAAAACCTTTTCGTTTTAGCTTGTGTTCGATCGAGATCCTCATGAACAACGTACAGCACTTGGCCATGGAACATACGGCAAAGTTTATGTTGCACATGACCGTTACACGTGGAAGAAATTTGCTGTCAAAGAAATTCCCATGCGTAATCCGGTGTTTACGGATGTTCTTGAAAATGAAATCAAAATTCTCTCGACATTAAGTCATCGAAATAGTTCGTTGAATGTTTTGCCGTTTTTTTTTTGCGAATGATTTTTATCGGTTTGTTTAGTTGTCACATATTACGGATCGGCCATTGATCGATCGAAGAAACAACCCGCTTTTCAGATAATTATGGAATATGTCGATGGGTTTGTTGAAAATTCCATGTGAATAATATTCCGAAGATTGTATTTGAAATGTTTCTAGTGGAAGTCTCTCGCAACATCTAGCTAAATTTGGACAATTTCAAGAACCTGTCATTCGTAATTATACGAAACAATTACTCGAAGGATTACAATATCTACATGAAAATCATATTCTCCATCGAGATATCAAATCAGCCAATATTCTAGTTAATTCACGAGGGTAAAAACAAATAAAAAATTTGGTTTCATCGTGCTTTGTCTTTTTAGCGAAATAAAAATCGCAGATTTCGGTACGTCAAAACGTCTAGCCGGTCTCCAACTTTGCACGGAAGATAGTGTTGGCACACTGCAATACATGAGTCCTGATGTTGTACTCGTACCTCCGATGGGCTACGGTCCAGAAGTAAATTCTTTATCGATAATCATGAACAATCCAATCATGTTGTTCTCGTTCTCAGGTCGATATCTGGAGTGTTGGTTGTACGGTTATTGAAATGGCAACAGGCAAAATGCCGTTTCATAAAAGTAAATTCAAACAGTCGAGACTTTGTTTCTTTCGAAGAATGTCTCTTTCTATTCAGTAGCCAATCCAAATGCATTATTATTTAAACTTGGAAACGAAAGACAAGCACCAGATATTCCTCAAGAATTATCTGAAGTTGCCAAAGATTTTCTTTCGAAGTAAATGATCTTTGTTCTATTGAAATTTGTCAATGGTGATTTGTTTTCGAAAAAAAGATGTTTTGCACCGACAGATAAACGTCCAAGTGCGAAAGATTTGTTAACTCATCCATTTTTTCGGTAGGATTTCTTTTTATTTCGACGATCGCTGAATTATTAAATATATTTAATTGTAGAACAAGATCGATTCTACCTCGTATGTTTTTTTTTGTTTTTGACAATTCGAATGTATTTTCTTGTTTCTTTAGCTGCGAATGGAGATAAACCTCACGAAGGGTAAATTTGATTTTTAATTTAACTGAAAAATTCAACAAAATTTTCGTGTAGAAATATTCATGTTTCGAATTCATCGGCTGATTTTCAGCGAAGTGTTAGTGAAGAAGGTGGTGTACTCGAGTAAGTCTTATTCTTTCGGCTATCGAAAATAATAAGATTTGTTTTTCGTAGACCTGCACGAAGTTATGAAGCTCAAATCTCAATCGACGATCGTCGTCGTACAGAATTGACACATATTCTACGAGAAAATCGAGAAGATGTACGAAATAAACTCATATTGTCATCATTTTCTAACCTATTCTCATTTAGCTTCTCGGACAATGGATGGATTTGATCGATGATAAAAGCGAAACTGAAGTTCTCACAATCGTAATTGTTTTTTTTGTTTATTAAAAATTAAAATCGTTTTTTTTTTGTATTTTTCTAAAGGATAAATTACGAACATTACTATCAGGTATATGTGATTATTTCGAAGAACTCAATGAAGCCTTATTACGAAATGCACTTGGTAGGCGAATGTTCTCTTGTCAATTGAAGGTGAAATTGAATTTTGTTTAGATCAAATATCTGATGATTATTCAAAATTGGACAGTGATGCTCGAACAGATCTCGAACGGTCATTTTATCTGTTTATTAAAGCTGTACGATGAAAAACTAATCAATCAGACAAATTCATATATTTGATCTTTTCAGGCTAATTCAGTTCTTTCATCGAAACATGGTCTCGCTCCTCATGTTCTCTTTGCACTTGATAATGTTATTCGTCGTGTCATCGAACAACTTGTTGGACTGATTCGACCAGGTTAATCAACGAACGATCTTTTCTCTTGAAAATAACTTTTTCTTCGTCGTCAAATAGATTTTCAACCAGCGGTTAGCACCATCATTCCTATAACTCCGAGCGATGTACCATCGTCAAGTCATTCGGGTGGACGTTCCCCACTATTCGTCGCATCATTCGATTCAACAAACGAAGAAATGAATCGTCTACATCAACAATATCGATCACTCATTCAACAAAATCGAGAGTAAATAAATAATCTTCGATTTCAGTATGATTTACTTTTTTGTTTTTCATCTTAGTTTACTTAATCAATTAGTCGGTATCGAAAGTGAAAATAATCGAAGATTAACTCAATTAACATCGAATACCTCTACGAAGTAATTAACTTTTTTTTTAATAAAAGGCTTTGTTGTTGTTTGACTGATCGAGTATTGAAAGTGTTCTCTCTTCCTTCTCCTCGTTGTTTCTTAGTTCTTCAATTTTTCATCGATTAATTCATGTTATATACCGAACAATCAGGTTAGATATAACGTCATGTGTCTTTGCTTTTAACCCTCATTCTCTCTCTCTCTCTCTATTTGATAAATCTACCTTTTGAGTGCAATGCAACACTTTGATTTTGAATGAAAATTTTTGTTTTCTCGTTTAGTAAAGTAACAGAATTATTCGCAGCAACGTCAGTCGAACAACCAGTAAGATAAATAAAACTCGAAATTTGAACTAAAATTTCTGTGATTAGAACCCGAACTTATTATCAGCTCATGAACCTAAAAAAGCGAGTCTTTCACCAATAGCAGCGATGTCGAAACAATTGTCGTATGTCAACGAACCTTTCGCTATACTATACAGATGTTTGTTTGTTTTTCTTTTCTTAGTCAATCACGATCATTAATAGCTATTGAAGAAGAACACGATCAATTGCTCAAAGCTTTAGTTGACAATCGAACTCGTTTTAATGAATTATTGAATACTTCGAATTCATAAATAATGACTTCTCGTCTTTTTCTTTTAAATTCCCATTATTTTTTGTAGAATTAGTTCAAACAGCCAACAAGTTATGATTCTTTTTTCTTTCTGTTACTGTAGTTTATTCTAATCATTAGTTCTTTCAAATTCTCTCTCTTTTTCTTGTGCAAGATTCAACTGTGACCTTTTTCTCTTTTCTTTTTTGTTGTTGATAATCCGGCAGTTTCTTGAGTTAACAGTGATCAATGTCTCATTATGCAAATGATATGTTGAACAAGACATTCTGAATAAAAGAATATTTCGTATATACGATAATCAATTTTTATGGATGATTCTATGTTTTATTTTGAAAACGATCATACACGCATCCAGTAGATCAAATAACATAAAAACAAAAGTTAATAAAAGACAAAACAAAAAACCAAAGACAAGAGAGAGAGAGAAGAAGAAGAAAAAACGAAACTTGAATGATCTCTATTATAACCTAAGGAATAACAAGAAAAGCGAAATGAAATGAAAAAAAATGTTCATCCGGTTGTCAATAAGAATCAGTATTGATTAAGAATGCTTGTTATACGTGTATTAATATCACGCCATTTATTACGAATGGTTTCCTCGAGTTTGATATAATCTTGTTTTTGCAATTTGCCTCCAACGAGTTTCTCGGCATGGCCGTTCAATTGTTGTTGAAGGTCACGTTGTTGATTGTCGAGATCTTGTAATTTGGCGATCTGAAATCGAAAATTTGCTTTTCTTTTCTCGTTTTTCAATTCGAATTAACAAACTTTATCTGCGGCATCGGGGTTATCGGATAAAATCTTAGTTCTTAAATCAGCGAGATTTTGTTGAATTGCTTTCAATTCATTCTCTAATTTCTTTCGTTGTTCATTGAAAGCTTTGAGATCTTTGTTTGTTTTATATGCATTCAAAGCATCGTCGATTTTTTGATAGAAACCCGTTCGTTTGATGTTATTTTCAACAATCTGATCCCAAACAGCTTGAATACGCATTCGTATTTCGCTTGATTCATTATGTGTGATGGCAAAATTCAATCGAACCAACACAATCACCAAACAGAAGAGACCAAACAATGGAATGACAATCAACATCGGCTCGTTCAAGAGCATAATCTTATCGAATGTATAATGAATTTCAAAATCTTGAATATGTTGAAAGAGTACGTTGTTTTTCGTGATCACAACAACTGGCCGACCAACGGTGTCCAAATACGTGTAATGTTTTTCATTGGTTTGACGTTGAACGTCATAGGGTGGCGGGTAGAACTGAATGTCACGTGCATGTTCAGGAAGAACGATTTTCACTGTGACTTGCTCGAGTAATTGATCGTCGTAGACGTGATCGACGAGACGCATTTTGAGAACGTATTGGTTGCCTTTGTTGAAGAGATATTGATAGGATGGAACGTTGTAACCGAGAATGTAGTGTGTTTTCCAGCCGCCGTAGAGAGGAAAACGAGGACGGATCTCGACTTCGACTTGGTCTTGAAGTTCTCGAACGTGACTCGTCGAAACATTGCCGATTTCGTCTCGATAGTAAATATCACGAGCTGATGCGGGCAATGAGGTTTTGAATGTTTTTACGGCTGAGAAACTGTCCGGTCGTCGTTGAAAGTCAAGTCGAGAGAATGAACCTTTCAATTTAGCGCCACTGTGATAGACATCAATGGTTTCTTCGACGGCGATGTTTCCCCAATGTGAAACTTCGATCCAACGTTTGAGCGTGCTGACAGTGAGAAATGCGTTGTTGTTTTCGTAGTGTAGAGAAATGTCATTTCGTGTCAACGCAGCAACGTTTTCATAGGGACCGTAAGTGATTGTTTGTTCACTTTTAGCGACTGGTTTCGGTGTTTGACTGTACGATTCCGAACGGTCTGTTGGGAGAGTAACGGTTGTTTTTTGTGTTTGACTTGTGTAACGTGAATAGTAATTGGCATTGGTTTTGTACAAGACTAGTTGTCGTTCGCCTTGTGTGATTTCCGTTGGATACATACGAAGAGCATGAGCATGAACAACTTCGATTTCAAGTGTGATGGTTTGACCAGCACGAAGATCGTTGGGTAATTCAATACGATAGACAGTTCCTTTGGTTTTATCAGTGTTGTCTTGTTTGATGGGTAAACTAGCTTGATCATCACTATCTTTGCCTTTTACCTAGCGAAAAGAAGGTGATTTGAGAAGAACGAAGTTCTGAGATGTGACTTACAACAGCGCCAACATAAGCAACATCGTTAACATGTTGTGGTTCAACTAAATAATCGTAGTAACGTGTGGCTTTGGTTCCTCGATTTTCAATTGTTACAGTTATTGTTTCTTTTGGTAAATGTGAAACAAGATCAAGAGCTCGGTCAACATTTGTGTTAACTAAATTATCTTGATCTTGACCAGCAACAAAAACTATTGCAAGTAGGACACAAAAAACTGATAAGCGAATCATCTAGAAACAAGCGAATACAATTTGATTTTTTTTTTGTGAATTCACTTTCACTCCTATTGAATTCTATCGTATTGTCCCTCGTAAGCAACGACCAAATGCTGACAGCGCGTCGGAACAGGGAAAGAAGAAGCGATCGACCAATAGAAACAGTTTATGCAACCTCATCTTTCTATTTTTAATTTTATTTTCAAAAATAAATTTATTACTCAATATATTAAAGAGATTCCTTTGATATATGGATAAAATTTACAACTGTTCATCAAAATGCATAAGCGTCGAGAAAGACTGAATGCATAAGTGATGGTGTCGCTCATTCATATGCAAACATATTGCATTCGGCAAAATTGTGCGAAGATACAGACAATCGTTGAAATTGATCTGTACATTTTTTAAAAGTGTCAAAAAAAAGGTTATTAAATACCATTAAAGTAAAAACAGCTGATTCGGATGGTGAAAACTAATATGAAGCGAATATATCAAGAAAGGTACAACTCGTCTTCATCCAAAACAATTATGTCCTCTTATCGTGACGTTCTGCTATTTTTGCAACCAGTCGACTAGATGTTGATCTATAAACTCCGATTTTCAGGTTTTTTTCATACAGCATAATTGTTAAGATTTTTTTATTGTTTTTATAATTTCATCTTGTGTAATAAAAGGGAAGGAGACAAGAAAAAAATTCAATTTTTGTATTGCTTTGATTACCAATGACTAGTGTGATTAAAATCAATACGACTATTCGTATTTGTCCATAATTTTGTCATTTGTGGATTGCGTTGTTTGCATATAATCTTTTTAACCAATGATCACATTTAACGAGAATTAGATCTTCAACGTGGATGATGGTGATGTTTGATGTTCAGTATATGTAGATAAAGTCACTGGTAGTGTTTGACTACGTGAAATTCGTGATTGTACAGGTATTTCAGTTGATTTCGTCAAATTTTCTTGGATGATATTATTCAATTGTGACACTATTTCTGTTACTTCCATTGGTATTTGAATTTGAATTTCTGGTGAGGATTGATTGCAACATGGTGGTGGTGTTGAGGGTGATCGTCGTGGTCGTGGTAAACGTTTCCTTTGTTGGTATGTCTCAATTATTTGTAGTACAATAATGACCATGATCGTACCCATATAAAATATAAATACACCTATAGCGATATAGACAAGTGAGAAGAGTTCTGGACGATCTTCGGCTTGTACAACACATACAATAGCAACAGTAACTAGAATAAGATTTACTGTTCCAATAATATAAGCACAATTTCGACAAAACATTCTTATGTTTGTGAAGAAGAATGGGCTTCTATTATTTAAATAAACTATTTTTATATTCATGTTGTTTTACAAATGAGCCAATGACAGTTCAATCCGTCTGAACTTGACAAACCACTATATGTAGATGTGTTGCCATCAAAGATCAAATAACATTCTTGTTCATATACTATTTCTAGTATCTCTTTCAGGGAAACATCTTCTTCATTTTCTATAGGACAAACACCAATAATTCGACCAATAGTCTGATTATTACTTTTAACTAAATTGTCGTAGCGACCTACAGTATCGCAAAATAGCATATACACATTCTTTCAGATCATTTACACCGACTTTGGTACTCTCATTTCATATGTATGCACTTGTGTTTCTCCTCGATCTTCTTATTTTTTTAATTAGTTCTTTGTTCTCTGATGAAACATCGAGACATTAGAAAAACAAAAAACGTTGCACATGTTCTTTACATGGTAATTACGAACTTTACTATAGATATTCTCTATCTATACAGATGATGTGCAATGTGCATATAAAAATATTTCTCTATGAAACAAAAATTACTTCATAGGAGTACAAGGTCTATTCGTAATTGATACCAATCATTCTATATATAAATAAACACTTCTATCATCGAAACAGAAGCAAACAAAAGTCTTATGGAACAAGTAGTATATTTAATACTGTATTTTTTCTATTGAAAAAAAGAAGAAGACAATTTGCACTATGAAATCATGCCAGTATTTTTCATTGATGAGTATTACTCTTTTGTCTATTGCGTTCGTACGATATGCAAATGCTCGACAAATAACGAACGAACAGGTAATACACAATTTACATGCAAAAAACATTTGTCGAGATAAGATTGACACGAAGAGCATATTAAAATAGAAACGAAGAAAAATCACTAATCCATAATTAGTATGCACCCAGACAGACTGACAAATCTTGTAAAAAACGCGTTTTTACGCCTTGAAATGTGCGCTTTTTCACGATTTCATGAGTTTAAAAAAGACACATTTTAACACGTCATATCGCATTTTTCTGTAAGATTTGTCAGTCTGGGTAAACCCATATGGATATCATATTTGTTTTGTTTTATTCTCGTCACTAAAAATACACAAATGTACCAAAAATACATTGTTTTTTTTTCTTAATCACAAAATCTAATCAACTAAACTGTTTGCATGTTATTCTCGCTAGAACGATACATCATCCGAAGTGATTCTTCCATTGCCAAGCACATTTCCCACGACAATATCATCGTTAAGAATTCACGAACGAATGCAGGTTAAATAAAACAAAAGACAAACAAACAATTTTCTTTTTTTGTAATTTATTATTTTCTCTCTCTCTTTCGCAATATTATTTCAGAAATATCTTCAAGCTGCTATATCAAAATTACAAGTACGTCGTAATTTATTTCTCAGAGAAAACATTTTCTAGCGACCAAAAACTGTCCAAAATAACATATGCGTGTAGACAGATAGATTAAAGAAACGATGGCAAACATATGTATATGCCTATTTTTTTCCCATTTAATAATTGTATAATATTATTACGAGAAAGAAAAACATACAAATATATTCATTGAGTAATTTGTTTTTCGAACAAAGAAAAAATAAATGGATAAGTCCTGGTTGATTTTTATTCTTCTTCGTTTTCAAGACGTAAGTCTATATTGTTTTGTTAGACAAGATAACAGCGGCCTCTCGATTAGATAAATCGGGTCGATTCGTCTTTTTCTAATTTGTCTTCTTTTTCTCATCATAGGCAATGAAATCAGATAATAATACAGTTCAAACAACGACGAATAAAGTAAAAATCGAATCAATCAACATTAATTTGTACTTTTCTATGAAAATCAAAGAGAATCGTCAGTCCACCAAACAAATATCTGTTCGAATATCTACGTTGTTTACAATTGAAATCTCTCAATTCATTGCCGTGTAAATATTCAACATGATTTTTGTTTGTCGACTTCATTGTTGCTGTTTATTCTTCAGCTGCATCAGCTTGTCCGTATGAATACGAAGATGATCTTCATGTTTGTTGGCGAGCAACAGCAAATGGTACAATGGCTTCACATACAATCGAATACGATCACGGGCAGAATTATTTCTACGATAGTGTCCGTTCTGGAATCGAAAATTGTTCGTTTTTTTAATCAAAAATTCGAATTTAACTAATAATTTACTCAATTTAGGCACAATACAACGTTTCTGTCAAAGCAATGGAACGTGGGCGGACACGATTTCGCCGGATATTCAATGTAAAATCTGCATTGGCGATGGACGACCAGTTAAAGTAAAAAAAACTCACACACACACACACACACACACACACACAAGTCAATTTCTTTTCGAATTTGTGTTTAGTTTAATTCGATTAGTATTATGATTGAAACAATGAGTTTAACTCTTTCGTTAATATCATTGACTATCGCCGTTCTATGCATGTTGAATGTAAAGTATGTTAGTCATTTCTATGTAAAAATGCTTCGTTTGAATCAACCGAAAAATCTCTTGTCTATTCCACGGCCTCGTCCGAAACCGAATTTTCTTGTTGAAACAATTCGTTTGCCGCTTATCTGCAAATGTTTCCTATTGTTTAGACGTTTGCATTTGCCCCGTAACCTGCTTCATATGCATCTTTTCATTGCTTTTATATGTCGTTCGATAGTCAAACTAGTTTTCATACATTTAATCATCGGCGGTTACACGCGAACAATGGTAACCTACGCGCAAGATAAATGTGGAAATATTGAAATTCTAACAAAATCTTCGAATATTTTTCATGTAAAAATAAAACAAAATAAAAAGATCAGAGGAGAAAAATTCGTGTGATTTTAAGGTTCTTGGTTGTCGGTTGTTGTCATCATTGTTTTGGTATACAGATGCGGTGTCGCAAACGTTTATTTTCTGCGAAGCAATCTTTCTGTTTACGGCTTTGACAAGTCATTTATTTCGAGATCGTGGTTGTTTACCGTTTGTTCTTTGGGGTTGGTTGAGTCCGTTATTATGGTTAACATTGTGGATTGTTTCACATTTAATCACCGATCGAATTAAACAACGATCGACTTGTTGGCTGGAAGCCGATAATACAACATATTTCTATTATTTTTTCTATGTACCTTATGCATTTTATTTATGTATGAATTTCGGCATATTTTTGTATCTTGTTCGGTTACTCTATTCGAAATATCAATCAAATAATGTTCAAACAAATCGATCAGGAAATCGGTAGATGATAACATTCATTCATCCATTCACGAATCACGCTTTTCCTTTGTAGACATTTGATTAAATCAATTTTGATTTTAATTCCGTTGTTTGGTCTTCATTCGTTGCTAGTTATGTGGGTTTTCTATCATCAAAATCAAGGACATACAATTTGGTATTTCATTTCGGTTATATTCAAAGCGATATTCGGTGATTTGCAAGGTTTTTTTACGTCATTGATTTATTTCTATTTCAATACGGAAATTCGTTATGAAGTTCTTCGACAAGTTCAACGAACATTATCAGCTAACGAACGTGTTGGCCGTAGTTCGGTTACTGAAACATTATCGACACGTTTCTCGACATTTCGTCGATCGATAAGTCGATATCGACAAGCATCAATACCGAATCGGTTTGATCGACGTCGACATTCGGCAACAAACAAGAAATCTCAACGAACGAATTGGTGTAAAAAATCGCTGCTTTTTCTTTGTCCATGTTTTATTCAAAATCTCTTCCTTGATAAACAACGAACTACAACAGAATTCGTTCGACAAGAACAATCACCACCACAACAACCTTTGAATGACACACCAGTAGCTATCGTGCCCGAAATACATATTATTGAAAATGATCTCGCAAATATTTCACCGCCACGAGATGTTATTGATCTCGATGATTTGACATGTGATACAGATGTGGTTCGAAATGAACATATTATTGAAGATGAACTGTTAACCGATGAGAATGATGTTACTTATCAACATTCGTCAACCATGCATGATGATTTACATATGAATCGAATGCCAACAGTCACTATCAATCCTTTTCATCAACGAAATCGTTCGAATAGTGACGGATTTGTTTTGAAAAAGGCCTCGTTCGATCCGTTTAGCGATAGTATATCATTGAAATAACCGAACACAAAAAACCGAATTCTTTTTAAACATTTTATTTGTATAAAAAAACAAGCAAACTAACTAAACACTAATCTATTGTTTTTTTTCGACATTCCGATGATTGTTTGTGTTTTTTGCGTTTTTAAAATAATGAAAGATGAAGCCGGTGAGCATGTATATTTGACTTAAGCGTAATTTTCTGAGGTAGTTTTCGGAAATTGACTTGTATAGCCGCTTGTGCCGAATTCATTGGGATAGAATTCATGCCAGATATCTGTCAAACGTTGTAAATAATCCGGATGTGTTGCACCTAGAGCAGCTGGATTAAGAGCAAAACAAACGAATGCTGCACGAACACATGATTTAAGAATAATCGTTAGTGTGGCATTGAAAATTAAACCAAGAGAAAAGCCAACAAATGAAACTGTTATAATAGCAACAGCTAATTCTTCCCAAGCTGTTGAAAAAAATAAATAGAAAATTAATGTACCAACAGTAGCTGTTGTTAAGCCGACAACAATATTAACGAATCCTAGACAATTTCCAACAATACTATCATTGATAATCATTGTCCAACTACGTAGTTTTAATAAATTGAAAAAACTTTTACCAGCTTGAATAAATGATTGACCAGTCAATGCAGAATAAACAAAGGCCCATTCGTTGATATAGCCAATAATCTTTTCAATTATTGATAGAATACATTCAGCACATACTGTAATAAAATGTCTTCGTCTTGAATTTATACACATCTGTAAAGGTTTGATAAACCATTCGAAAAGTGAACCAAAGGCAATTGTTCCCAAATTAGTTGTAAAAGCTCGTTTAATACTATTAGTCAATCGATATTGTTCATTGGTATCATTCGGAAACCACCAACGACCAACTGCACATGCGCTTATAAAATGAATAATGTTTGCAAATGTCACTGCTGCCCAATACCAAAAAAATAAAGTTGAAAATACGATGACATTAGCGATGATACTCGAATGCCAATAACTGTCTTGTTGCTCTTCTGTTTGAGCGAGCGACGAATGTTTATACTCATTACGAAAAGAATCTGACGTTAACCGATTTATAAAATACACGAATAGAGGACGATTAGCTGCGTGTAAAGTGCCAAGCATGAGTAAACTCCAAAACATAAACCATACGACTTGTAGAACTAACATGAAGATAGCCATGAGTACTAATGATGGATGTTGACGGAGAACGGCACAAGCGATTTGTATATGCGTTTCAGCAAATCTAATTCGTTTTCGAATTAGCCAAGCAAAAATAAGTGTAAGCATTATGAAAAATATAGGTACACAGACTAATTGAGAATTGACAAAAAGTATAAGAACGACACACAAAACGAGTAGAACAAGTATGATGAGAACCAATGCAAATATAATCATTCGACCGGCGCATAATTGTAAAAAAAAAAACGTTACAAACGACATTAAACTAGCAGTTGCTATTGTGCCAGTAAATAGATACAATAATAAGGTCATATTAATATCGAATAATGTTGGTTTACCATGATGTTTCATATGTTCAGCATACGATTGTATTGCTGGAATACCGAGAACTAAACTTGTGACAATAACAACTGTCAAATAAATCCAAAAAATAATGGCGAAACCACGATCTTTCCATCCTTCGTTGAAATCAATCTTTGGTGATTGATATTCGGGTGGAACAGATGGATCGTTCAATTTCGATGTTTCATCATCGTGTGATTCGAGTGGAATATCGACTTGTTCAGCCATTTTATTTTCTATTTGTCTGATTTTTGCTCAATTCGAACCAAGAGAAAAACAACCAAGGAAAAGCATTTTTCTTTTCTGTATTCCCGTTCAACACTCTTATACTCAAGGAACAACGTCAAGGACTACTTTTTTCGATAATTTCCTATTGGTCGTATTCCTTTCCTTTCATTTGTGGCTGTGTGTGAGTACTGTCAGAGAAAATATAAAACTAGATTCACATTTGAGTAACATCTTATATTTTTATTATCAATAGTGATTAATTACAAATTCTTGTTTCAATTCAATGAACATACTTGCCAATCAATACAAAATATCTGAGGAGAAGTTAATTTACTCAACAACATAAAATGTAAATACATTCCATTAGATGTCACATTTTCCTTTGAAATTTCAACATCATTGTCAAATTCTTCATCACTAAAACACATCAGTAGTAAGAATATTTCACTTGTCAAAATTTACCTTGAATCTAAACGAATCAGTTGAAGATGTATAGATGGTATTGTTTGTTCGAATGTTGGATTGAATTGAACGTATTTCGAAACATTTTCTTCATCACAACTTGTTAATTGCTCATTTGAATAACAACTATTTGTACAAACACGTCCATTTTGACCTATATTGATTTACGAATAGAAGTTAATTATTTAGTAGAAATTAATCTATTACATATTTGTTCGAATTGTTTCCAATTTATTGCAACGGATCTAACAACAACAATAATAAGTAGGATCCCTGACAAGAGTATACCTTTCATGATATTCAATTCTGAAAGAAAAAGGAAGCGTGTTCTACGGCTATTAAAAGTAAAAGAAAGAGAAACTAGTGAATCGATCTTAAATGAAAGTGTACGTGCTGATATTGACTGTCGTAGATGTTCTATTCATACGCAGTATGATGTTTATCGAAGATTAAATTAACGATTTCACATTGGAGTGCACTCAAGGTTAAATGTCTACGAAATATAGTGATGAGGGAAAATTCTTGTTTTATTTCGGATTAAATATTTTATTTACAGAAAAGAAAGCTAATACTAAAATATACTGTTTTTCAAACAATGAAAGATAAAACGGATGAGTTAGTGTTTTTGATTTAAACGTAGTTAGTCGAAGGAGCTTTCGGATATAGATTTGCATAGCCACTTGTCGCAAATTCGTTCGGATAGAATTCATGCCAAACTTCGGTCAACCGTTGTAAATGATCCGGATGTGTTGCACCTAAAGCAGCTGGATTGAGTACAAAACAAACGAATGCTGCACGAACACATGACTTAAGTATTGTTGTGACAGTTAAACTGAGGATTATGCCGAGAAAAAAACTACTAAACGCAGCTATTACGATAGTCGGTACTAATTTTTGTGACACTGTTGAAAAGAAGAAGTAATAGAATACACAAGTGATAATAGCTGTTGTTATACCAACAATAAAATTAACGAGCCCTAGACAATTTCCAACAAGACTATCATTGATGATCATTGTCCAGCCACGTTGTTTTAATAGCTTGAAAAAACTTTTACCAGCTTGAATAAATGATTGACCAGTCAATGCAGAATAAACAAAGGCCCATTCGTTGATATAGCCAATAATCTTTTCAATTATTGATAGAATACATTGAACACATAAAGTTATACAGCCTCGTTCATTTTTACCAATACACATTCGTAAATCTCGGACGAATGCTTCAAGGAGTGAGCCGAAACTGATTGTTCCAAGATTAGTTGTAAAAGCTCGTTTAACACCATGACTTATTTGATATTGACCATTAGTATCCGTAGGAAACCACCAATGGCCAACCGCACAGGCGCTAATAAAATGAGAGATATTTGCAAATGTCATTGTTGCCCAATACCATATGAATAGAACTAGAAAAAAAATCATATAACCGACGATTTTCGAATGCCAATTTTTATTGTCATCTTCTTGAACGACGTTATTGATACCATACTGATACGGTCTCTTTATTATAGTTGTTGTTGAAGTTGTTTGAACGACCCATGGATATTTAGTAGATTCAGCATGTCCTGTTGAATTTTTTGTCAGTTGATTCATAAAATTATCGAATACAGAACGATCAGCTGCATGTAAAACACCAAGAATCAGCAAACAGCAAATCACAAACCATAAAATTTGTAGAATTAATACGAAGATAGCGATGAATAATAATGATGGGTGTTGACGGAGAACGGCACAAGCTATTCGTATATTTGCATCAGCAAATTTAATTCGTTTTTTAATCATACAAATGAAAACAACCGTAATTAGTAAGACTATCAGAGGTACGATCGCTGCTGGCCATAAACCGATTAATACTAAAAACACGCACAAACCCAACTGAGTAAGGATAATAAAAACCAAAGAAAATATAATCATTCGACCGGCGCATAATTGTAAAAAGAAGAACATTATGAATGACATTACACTAGCTGTCGCTATTATACCGCCGAAAAGATGTAGTAATAAGGTCATATTAATATCGAATAATGTTGGTTTACCATGATGTTTCATATGTTCAGCATACGATTGTATTGCTGGAATACCGAGAACTAAACTTGTGACAATAACAACTGTCAAATAAATCCAAAAAATAATGGCGAAACCACGATCTTTCCATCCTTCGTTGAAATCAATCTTTGGTGATTGATATTCGGGTGGAACAGATGGATCGTTCAATTTCGATGTTTCATCATCGTGTGATTCGAGTGGAATATCGACTTGCTCAGTGTTTGCTAAATCTGATTTTTCAGCCATTTTTATTTTATAGTTGGCTTGTTTTTCTTCACTTTGCACTGAGAAAAAACAACTAACCAAGTACTTTTCTGTTTATGCTCGCTCGATTGACACTATAAATAGTTTTTTTTCTGTTCTATCCATCGGAGGAGTCGATAGCGAGCTTTCTATTGGTTATACTCTTTCGCTTTTATTACTGTACGTCAGAGACAGGTCAACATAAAATCAGATTCTCGTGAGATCAGAACACAATGAGTTTCACTGTACGTTTGCTTTTTTTATTATAAACATCAATATAATCCAGATTCTCGTCTCAATTCAATGAACATACTTGCCAATCAATACAAAATATCTGAGGAGAAGTTAATTTACTCAACAACATAAAATGTAAATACATTCCATTAGATGTCACATTTTCCTTTGAAATTTCAACATCATTGTCAAATTCTTCATCACTAAAACACATCAGTAGTAAGAATATTTCACTTGTCAAAATTTACCTTGAATCTAAACGAATCAGTTGAAGATGTATAGATGGTATTGTTTGTTCGAATGTTGGATTGAATTGAACGTATTTCGAAACATTTTCTTCATCACAACTTGTTAATTGCTCATTTGAATAACAACTATTTGTACAAACACGTCCATTTTGACCTATATTGATTTACGAATAGAAGTTAATTATTTAGTAGAAATTAATCTATTACATATTTGTTCGAATTGTTTCCGATTTATTGCAACGGATTTAACAGCAATAATAAATAGGATCCCTGACAAGAGTATACCTTTCATAATATTCAATTCTGAAAGAAAAATGAAGCTTGTTCTATGGCTGCTAAAGTAAAAATAAAAAAAACAATTTTGAATGTTAAGTAAATACTATTGTGAAAGCATTTTTCACTTACTATATAGAAAAAAGAAAATAGTGAATGAATTTTAAATGAAAGTACGTTTATTGAATGCTGACTGTTGTCTCAGTTTTTCAACAAAAAAAAAGAAATCAGATCACGTTTTCAATCATAATGGATTTTGACTAGAACGTGTAAAAAGAGATGTCTGATAAGTGATATACTTTGTCAATAAATAACAAGTGAAGTATTTTATGTCGTGAAAGTTCTGAAGGTAATGTGCACAACTGAGTGATACAAATATTACTTAATCGATGAAATTTTGAATGAAATGTTCGAAAAAGTTTTCAAGTACAGATTGATTAAATGATAGATGAAAAAAATATATGCCAAAGTTCCGTCGACTGCAAGGAGTACTTAAAAGATCGGATAAGTCAGTTTTTATCCTTCAGTATACATTCATGTTTTTGGTTTAATCGAAAATATTGAATTTCAATATTGATTTAGCCATATATAAGTTAAAGAGCCGACATTCACAGCCACTTGAAATTTCATTAATTATCATCATATTATTCAATATGCGAACCATTATTGGTCTGCTTGCCATTGTGAGTATTGTTCTTGTGAATTATATCACAAATGCTCAACATCAGAACACAAACGATGGTGAAGTGTCGGTTAGTATTCGTATTGAAGGACCTGAAAACACACTTTTAGAATCAATGATTTTAACACGACCAAAAAAAATTACAACAGCTTCGGGTGGTACTCATATGTGCGATGGAACCAATAACAATGCTAGTTTAATACCTGGACCAACAATGACAAGTACATTGGACATCGCTTCCGAAAGAGATGATTTTACTTGGGATGCGTATGTTTATTTCGAAAAAAAAAACAACTTTTCATTTCAAAATTGATCCAATTTGAATCTTTTCTAGGACATTCTATGATCTTTATGATGATTTCGCTATTACACGTATTAGTAATGTCTCGCAAACAAAATCAAAATTTTGGGGGCTCTTACGAAATTATGAATTTTTACAAGTGGGCGGATGTCAAGAAAAAGTTCAACATGGTGATGATCTTCTTTTTGCCTATGATGCCTATAGTAAAGCTCATGTTCTCAAACTTCAAGCATCGAAAAGTACAGTTCAAATTGGTGATTCCATTACATTGTCAGTTGTTGATGGTGCTACCGGTGAACCAATTTAAGGTGCAACTGTTGGCAATGTTCTAACCAATACTTTCGGTCTTGCAACACTTTCATTTAGTAGTTTAGGTGTGCAAATTCTTAAAGCTGAACGTTCGGATTCAATTCGATCCATGTAGCACATTGATCACTATCAATCAGTTGACATTTTGTTGAAATCGAAGGAACTGTATCACTTGTTAGTGTATAATTTAATGTTATCTGTTGATCACAATCATAACATTGTAATGCATTGATGACAACAGGCATTGTTAGGAATAGTGAAAAAGAAATTAAGTTGAAAAACATGTTTTCAACTTGTCTGAATAATAAAAAGATGAAATAAAAGAGTTAAGACTTTTATTTTTATATGAAGTCATCTCAGATAAGATAAAAAAGAGGATCTATTTCAACTTTCGAAAGTTTATTTTGATGATTAGTATGAAATGAGTTAAATAATATACATCTAATTTTTATTGTTCACGTTCGCAATTCAAGTTTTCTTCTTGAATTTTTCGAATTAAACTTTCATGTACATGTATATCTTTATTTTTTTCCATTTCGTCAATACGTTGTTGATCAATACGTTTATAAAAAAGTATGTAAGGTGTTGCTGATGTATATTGTGCACAATTTTCAATCATTGATTCATACGATGATAATTGAACAAAATCATCATTCAATAAAAACCATTCATCATTTAAAAAATCATCATCATGTGATGTTCGATTATTTGTCGATGATTGAATTTCTCTTGCATAGACATAATAATGTCCACTATGAAGTGTATAACCTGTATGAACAATAACAAGAACGAGACAATAATGAATAAGTATTGATTGTGTTTGAGAATTTCTTGTTGGATAAATTGGAACATGAAGTCGTTTGGGATAGGTGATTTTTGTGAAGATTTTTCGAAAGATATTCGTTGTTTTATCATACTCAAAACGATTCAATGATAGAATTAAATATTCTGGTGCTGTTTGAAGAATAATATATCGTTCAGCATCTTGTAACGATCTTCAAAGCAAAAAGAAAGTTTTAAAGTTTTTTGCTAATTATTCGTTCCTACCGACAATGTTCACATTGATATTGATTTTCATCTTTTAATTGTTCTTTTTGAAAATAACAATTGAAAACATCTTGAAGATGATAAGATGGTGATATTTGTGACTGAACATTAGTTGTCGAATTTCGATTCGATGCTGGATAGAATTTCAAACGATTGATTGACAAATTTGATGATTGATTATCATTGGTTGGTATAGGAAGAAAAAGATAATTATTCGATTCTTCGCGATAGGATTCTATTTGACATGATAGACAACGATTGATTTGACAAGTATGAATTGTAAATAAACGATCGATATGTAAACATGTCTGTTTTTGTTCTTCTTTGATCGTATCAAGTAAATAGCCGAGAAATTCAGCACAATCTTGTTGTTCGTTATGATTAAACCATGTTGGTCGAGCGATTTTAACAAAATTAATCGCATTAACTGATGAACGTTTCGAAAGATTTAATTGTGCGAAAACTATTTGTAATTCTTTGAGAATAAATTCATTGGAAAAATCATGTTCGAGAATATATTTCCGAAACAGATCACATTGATAGAGAGCTTGCAAAACGGAATTCACGTAACATGTATTACCAAGATTAATAATCCCGAGACGAGTCGGTTGTTTTTTTGTTAATTCGATTTCATTTGAATTCGAATGAAATCGCTCATGAATTTGCCGATGATTCGAAAGAATATTTAAATCGGCTTGCGGATATTGTTTGAGAATTTCGGCAAGATCTTGTTCATTGGAAAGATCATAATTAGGATGAATTGTTAAACCAATATGACATAATTCAATGAGTTTACTTTGAAAATATTCATTGAAATTTTTATGAAAATATTTCGAAAGAAAATTTAAAACTAATCGAAATGTTTCCGAACGTTTATCATAACGAATGAACCAGAATAGAATAAGATAAATATTTTCTAGTGTTACTTGATTATCAACGAAATGTTCGAGAAGAAACGGTGTACATTCATCGATAATCTTTCTCAAATGCTCATGTTGTTGAAAATTGACTAATGCTGAGCAAAGACCAATGACCCAAGTTTCATAGGGCATCGATTGAATCAAATCTATGGGCGCATTGATAAGAAAAATTAGCGAACGAATCATTCGTGCAAATCGTTCGGCGCTGAGACGATGATCGACGTACATCGTTCGAAGTGTGACATCAGCAACATCAAGTTGAACATGCGCGAATAACGGTAGAATAGTTGCACTCATTGTTTGTTCAGTTGAAGAAATAAAATCGAAAAAATATTCAATCGATTGACCTTCAACAGTTTTATCGAGCCAAACGAAATCAATTGCTTTGAAGATTGTAGAAATTAATTTCATGTCATAGTTTAAATTTTGAGATTTTAATAAATGAAAATAAAGTGTACGAAAAACATTGATGGAATAATCGAGAGCATCTTTTTGAGTTGAAAATATTCGCTCATTTGTATGACGCATATTTTCATGAAATTGACAGATTAAACTCGAGAATTCACCGAGCCAATCGATGTTATTCGTGAGTTTCTGTAGATATTTTAAACAGTATTTATCCAAACAAAATCGATAGAATTCTAGACCTTGTTTTTCAATAAATTTAACTGGACAATAGTAATACGAAAGTGTTAGATAACGAATAAGATAGACATCTTTTCGACTAGTTGAATTCAATATAAAATCGAATCGTTTATGTTCAATGAGAAATGTCGAATAAAAATCTTGATTTTTAGCTAATGTACTTAGAATGAAAATAAAAAATGTATCATGCATAGTTCTATTTTTCAAGAGATTTTCAAGATAATCGATTATATCGAAACCTTGTTGAGAAATATTCGATGATCTACTCCATAGTTGCAGAAGTTTCTCACTGAAAATTTCAATTTGTTCTTGAGAAATTTCCGTTGTTTGATAGTCGAAAAAGATATTTTTGATAAAATTCAAGGACATTTTTTTTTTGATTTAATGAACAAAAAGGAAATACGCGCCAACGAAACTGTTTTATAATGTAAAAAGTCTACTGAAATTCTCGAGACATTGTTCGAGAAAGGTTTTTCTTGGTTTCATCCAAAGAAAATTCGAACATCGATAGAGAACAAAACTGATCACGATTATCAAAAATAAATAGATAAGAAATCTCCATTGTTCGAGATTATCTTGATGAAGATTTTTATCACGTGAATAATCGCCGATATCTTGTTGCACAACAGAATTATTATTATTACTATTCATCGATAAAATGTTTTCATTGAGACAATCGAAATAATCTTTATGTTTGCTTCGATGTTTGTCACCTTGCGATTTGGTGGATTTGATTGAAGAAGATAAATTCGATTCGAATAATGGATCGAAATTATTCGTCGTCATTGTACGTTTAGATGCTTTCATGTTTTAGCAAAAAAGAAACTCTCCAAGCGCGTAAAAAATCAGATTTTTATTAAGCGGGAAAGAAAAAAAATGAAAATGACAAAACCTAATGCAACTAGAATGAAAATAGATTTCGAATGATTGTTCTGCTTTTCGTGTTCGATAATTGGTAAATTTTCTTGAGTAACGAACTTGATTTCTTCTTTGAAAATTAAATATTCATCTTGTTGTTCATCATTATCATCAGTGCTTTCCGTTGCAATGAGCTCTTTTGTTAATGGATTCGAAAGGATTTTTTCTTGGAAATTTGTAAAAAATTTCTCTAAACTCAATTCTGTTCGATCATTGAAATCGACAATTGAATGTAAATCAAAACAATAATCAGCAAATTTCACTGCGAATTTCAATCGTTCTTCATTTGTCATTGTTTTCTGTTGAAATTCTTTGATCGAATTAAAATAATTCACTGAACCGTAATGTTCACTTAACGGCGACAGATATTTAACAAGAAAGAAAAGATATGAATTATGTCTCGTCCATGTTTGAATGTAAAAATCTTCGATGAAGATTTCATTTCGATTGAAAATCTTTTGAAGAAGTTGATTAATCCATTGAATTAAATTCAAATTTCGATCGAGAAACAAACATCTCTTTGTATTTATATAAAACGATGGAAAATCGAAGATTTTCATAATTATCCAAAGTAAAGCTAAGATTTGCTTTCGATTGCCTGAGACGATATCATGTGGTGAAATGTTTATATGTTGCATATGTGATTTTAAATAATCGAGAACATTTTGAACATTGGTTAACGAATGAAAACGTGTTCGGCCATGTTCACGTTTCAGTTTTATCGATGAGAATATTTCGATTAAATCAATAAGAATATGTCCGTTGGAAAGATCTTCCGCAAGATTTCGAACAGATTTATTTTCATCGGCAAATTTCAATGACAAATGATAATTAATAAACTTGAGAAAACTCGATGTCTGTATTTCATCCATTTGATGATGTAATTGTTCAATACGTTTATTTGGATAGTAATCGTCGGGATGTTCGACTAATGATGAAAGCACATGTGTTGTTACTGCTACTGGTGTTATTTCCTTTCTCGTCGATGATGATGAGATGAGAGGAAGATTAGCGTTGATATTCTTTGAGATCAATGTTCTTCTTGAAGGTAAACAAGAGCAAGGTTGCACCGATTTGTCAACATTTGAGGGACATAATCGACTTCTAATCTCGTTACTTGCAGCTATCGATGACATACAAACGGTTATTCTACTTGCAGTTCATATTCTATCTCTCATTTTCTTCACATATGATTGTTCGATTTCGTTTTTCTTTTTCCTTTTTTTTTTAATATATTCTTGATAAAGAGAGAAATACACAATCGTGTTTCAATGCCACCACCTGTCGACAAGAGAAGCAGTGAATCACAGAGGAAAAGCGTTCTTTTCTTTTTTTTTTGATATTCTCTTTGCTTTATTTCTGAAGACAGAACACAACAAACAAGACACGAAAATGAATACAATTAAGTACGAGGAGCTGGAGGTGCCGGACCATAACCACGTGCACTTGACGATGAATGATCACTTGAATATTTGTTCGATTCAAGTTTGAACGAAAATTGAAGAAAAAACTAAACAAAATGACATTGAATTTCAATGAAGAAAAAAAAAAGATGAATTACTTGTTTAGTTTCCGTATTATAATACGTCCAGAATTTGCCTTCGGATCTGTCGACTTCTCGACTTGGAATCTAGAAGACAAAGAAATAGATCGAATCGAACGAACTCACGAGAAAGACTTTACTTTGAAGGCAATGGTTTCGTAAGGTTCAGCAGCGAATAGTAAATATTGCCAACGACGATCGGGCGCTTCGATGTTCTGTTCGAAACCGGACATGAATCGATGTTTGGGCACGATATTATCCGAAATTTCCGGATAATCGATTTGAAATAAAAGCGACTGTTGTTTCGTATCGGGATCACGTTGTTTAGTTACTAAAAAAAACAAAAGCATAAACATGAAAAAAATGAGCACAGATCTATTGATTTACCTTTGTAACCAGGTCGACCGATTTTAATAAACTTTCGAACTTCATAATGCGGTTTCAGTGGCGCAATCACATCAGTTGATTGTTGATTTTCTCTTGCTGCACGTCGTGCTCTAAAAACAAAGTCAAATATATATATATATAAACTCATTTCATTTCAAAGCTTGTCTCTTGTTCTTACAAATTCGATTGATGTTTTTTGCCTTGTGTATGTGCCAAATACGATCCTTCATTGTTATGCAATGTCAAACAAAGTTTACATTCGTATGTTCCGAGATGATTTTTCATAAAATATGGATCTTTCGAAAGATTGATTGTTTCCAAAGCTAATTGTCGGAGACGTTCACGACGATCGCGATTCGACTCCGACGCACTAGCTACACCACCAACACCTGTTTTACCACCAGCACGATGTTGAAAATCCATGTTGATTTACTTCCGATTGCCTTTCAAAATGACACGACACAATAAAAAAATAACAGAATAGCCCAATGATCGATGATTTCTATTCGTCGACGCCATCGACCACTTAGAAAACACGCACGAATTCTTTCTTTTTTCGATAATTAATTATTTTGTATAGAAAAAAAAATTAATTTTTCAAAAATTTTTTATTGAAAAAATATTGAATAGTTTTTTTTTGTCTGGGCTAATTCCAATCTATTGTTTGTTTCTTCCCAGTGTTGGGTCATTACAAAATATCATCACGTCGTTGTTTCATTCATTTCGTCATTAACAATAGCGATGATAACCGGAAAAATCATTTTAAAATCGGCAACCAAACTCTCGCTCGATCAACGGTAAACAAACAAATTTCGTCATTTTCATTCAGAAACAAAACAACAATTCGTTTTTCCAGATTCAGTGAAATCGCTAAACATGCGCCGCCAACACCAGCACGTATCCAACAGCAAACACATGTGATTATTCCTCGGACACGACAGGAATTATTCGGCAATACCAAACGTTCGCATACATTGAGCATTGCACAACGTTTGAAAAAAGTAATTATAATCGAAAATCTCCCGAGAGAAAAAAAAGGCCAAAGCTGATTTATATGAACTCTAGCGAAGTATTAACAATCGTCTGGGCCGTAATAACAATGTCAATCAAATGCTGCCGAAACGACCACGTGTCTTTCAACGATTGGGCTTTAATAATCGTCGACAACAAACCGGCAATTCGTATCTATTCGGCGGACAAAATGGTCTCGGCGTTCGTCTCCGTGGACAAGGCCGAGTCGGTGGACGTATGTGTTACGAATCATAAACCGAAAGACGAACTTTTCAACTCTCGTTTTTAGCACGAAAATCATCGTTTCGTTCTCGAACACGTGGCTATTTAAACAACAAAACGATCAGTCGAGTCAATCGTAATTCAAATAACAACAACAACAACCGAGGCAAACGTTTTGGTGGTAATAATAACAATAATCGAACGCGTTTCAACCGTTCAAATCGTGGAAAACCAAATGGTCAACGTCCTCGACCATCGGCCAACAAACGAAACGTCTCAAAAGAAACGCTTGACAGTGACCTCGATAAATACATGTCGCAAACAAAAATCGAAAACGATTCAGTTGACATGAACGCTGTTTAGAACGATCGTGTTTACTTTGTTGTATCTATAGTGTGCGAAAAGAGAGTGAGAGAGAAACGAACAACACCACCACCAATCAGCAATGTTTTATGTGTGTCTCACCTTACTTTCATTCTTTCTTTCTCGTTTTTTTTCTGTTTTGTTTGTGAAAGCATTAGAGGAGATCAAATTCAAATCATTGATCGAAATGAATCTAAGGTGTTTTTTTTTGTCGCTTGTGGAATAAAGAAAAGACAGCATTTGAAAAGCGATTTCATCTCTCTCGTTTTCAGATTGATTCAATATGAGAATAGAAAATCTTATTTTATTCATTTGCTTTTTCTACTCAACTCATTCAGAGAATGAAATCGATCCGAAAGGGTACATTATGTTTTGCCCATGCATGGGTGAGATTGATGAGAAACTGTAGAAGTTCTTTTCATGTTTCGTTTTGTTTTTTTTTCTTCAAAGGACGATTTGGTAATCAAGCCGAGCAATTTCTTGGCGCATTGTCATTTGCTAAGATCTTGGATCGAACACTTGTACTTCCACATTGGATTGAATATCCGGCATGGAGTCCAACATCAGTGAGAGAATGACACATGTTTTTTTTTGTTTTCAAACGAATTTGTTTAGAATCAAATTCCGTTCGATCGATATTTTCAAGTCGAACCTTTGAAAGAATATGTACGAGTGATTTTAATGAAAGATTTTATGAAAAATCTTGCCGATCAAGTTTGGCCAAAAGGAGAACGATCCGGTAGAGAGAAAATAGGTTCTTAATTCGAATTGATCGATTTTTGATTTCTAGTTTTTTGCTATATGCCACAGACGATTGAAGGCAAGACGAATGACAGTTGTCATGCAAAAGATGGAAATCCATTTGGTCCATTTTGGTCACATTTTCATATCGATTTTGATAAGGATGTTTTCTATAAACCGCTGTATTTCGATGTTCGAACATCGGATGGTTGGAATGCAAAGTTCGAGAAGAACAACTCAACTTCTTTTGTTTTTTTCATTGAATTTATCAAATGAATTTTAGATATCCACGTAGTCAATATCCTGTTCTTGCATTTAGTGGTGCACCGGGTGCTTTTCCTGGTAGATTTTTAGTACGATTGACAAATTCACGAGTTATTTTGCTTTTTCTTTAGCTCTACCTGAACATATTCCATTGATGAAATATATCGTCTATTCAGATTATATTCGTGATCAAGTTGAGACATTTCTAACTAAAAATCATATTTCTACGAACAATCTACTCGCGATTCATCTTCGAAATGGTCTTGATTTCGTAGGTGGTTTTTCTGTTCTTGGTTCAGTTTCTATACGTACGAGTTCTTTTTCAGAAACGAGCATGCGATTATGTCAAGCCAGATTCGAATTTCTTTGCATCAGGTCAATGTCTTGGTTATCAATTAGAAAAAGGACTTGAATTAACCAAAGATATTTGCTATCCGTCAGCTGAGCAAATTCTCGAACAAACGAAAACATTCGTTGAAAAACATCAACCAACGGTTTTATTCGTTGCTGCCGATGGCGACGCAATGATCGATCAATTCAAGAAAACTCTTGGCATCAAAGTTATTCAATATGCTCGTTCGACTGGCCAGAGCGAGGGCGAAGCAGCACACATTGATTTATATATAATTAGTCAAGCGAAATACGCGATTGTTAATTGTCCATCGACATTTTCTGCATTTGCTAAACGGCAACGAGATGTTCAGGAGAAGCCGACTGATTTCTGGGGAATTGATAATGATAAACTGGCAACGAATGAGCCCAATTCTGAATTATGATCTGTTCGGGTTTTCTTTTGCATGTAGTTTTGATAGGCATTTCTTTTCTCAGTTAGAATCTTGTTTTTTTTCTTCTGTTGTTTATTTATTTCAATAATAATAATAAAAATACATTTGGGGAGAAAAAAGAAACGAAAAAGTTTTATGCTCAATCCTCAGAGATATTTGCATCGGCTGTCGAATGTCGTATTGGTGATGATGCTCCGATAGGTGTTAGTTGCTTGGCGGGTTTCTTTCGTGTAAACGATTGTGTACTGCTTAGTGTTGGAAAACTTGTAAAAGATGAATTAGCCGATGATTGATGTCGATCAGGAAGGACAAGACGACGAATACGAGTCGGTGCAAATGGCGGAATACAGTCGTAACCATTTAGTTTGCCGTAACCAGACGAATATTTCGCAACAATTTGTTCGTGGTTAAGATTTTTGTCAATCTGAAAATAAATTTTACATTATTTGTTTGCTTTTCTTCATTTGTCTTACAGATTTCGAAAGTTTTTTTGTTTGAGATAAATGTTTATTTACATCATTGATATTCATTGTCTTTCGAACAACATTGAGAACGACAGATGATTGAAAAAAATGTGATAAATTCGGATCATCAAGCGGTTCGTAATGTGTGGCTTTGGCTGCATAAATATTTTCGGTTGACGTTCGAATTGAATCATTGACAAATGAACTTTCACGAAAACGTAATTCATTTTCATTGAAATCCGATTTGTAGAAATCTTTCGAACGATGTTTAACAGGATAACCGAATTTCAATCGAACAAATCTTGATGTTCCTGTTGGCGTTGTCTGAAGAATAAAAAGTAAGACAAATATGACTCAATTAAAATAACATTCAACATACCGATCGACTTCCTAGTCCATGTCGATCGGCTCGATCTGAATGACGACTATGCGATCGTGGAGCTTGTCGATCATTGAATGAATTGGCATGAAAATGATTTCCTTTGATACGTGGCGAGTTCGATTTCACTGGCGGTAATGAACCGTGTGCTTTTGAGTTTAACTCGGACGTATACGAAGTTTTCTTCGATGGATTGATTACAGTTGTGAAAATCTGTCGTTGAGGATGAATCGATTTCGAATGATTAGCTAGACGATCTTTAGTATTGTATTGATAATTGAGTGTTGCAACTTGCATGTTAGAAAGTCTGTCGTACGCCTGATGAATTCAAATGAAAATTCTTTTTACTCGAACGAAATAATAAAAAAAAACGTTAGTTAATTCCATTTAGGAGAAATGTATTCAAGGACGAAGACTTCTGTTTATTGTTGTTAATTGCGAGATACACCTTTTTTTGTCGTTTTTCTCATTGAAAAGAATGAATGTAAAACAAAACATAACAATAGTTGCACGTATATTTAAACGCGAAATTCTATGATTGTATCGGAAGACTCGTCTTTTTGTTGTTGTTGAATAGCATCCATTGGTAACCATGGAAAATCATCTTGTGCATCAGTAAATACTTGTTCAAATAGAAATTGATTAATACGTTTTTCGTATTCATCCGGTCCGATAACTGAATATTCTAAATGTCGATTAGGATTAGTTAATTTTCGATAGGTTTGATCGAGAACTTTGAAATGATCGTATGTTTGCAGCATATCAACGATTGCTAAATATAAATATACACGTTGATTCGTCTGATTGATTATTCCAGGTATGGGTAGACTTGCATATGCGACAGGATCATCATTGTAATATAAGTTCATATTGATTTTTTCATTGAGTATTTCGATTGGTTTAAGATAGGATGTTATGATCGATGAAATATCCTTTTCATTTGCTGTTGTTGATGATGGTGGAGTATTAGCCTGATGAATCACGTGAAAAACTGTACTTGTTTGTAATAATGTCGCGATACTTGACATTGGTCGACGTTTTATCATTTCATCTTGTGTCATGTCTAAATGTCGTAGACCTAAGACTAATGAGAAGTCAGTGACATTTAATTTTTTCAAAACTTTAACATCATTAGCAATGACAAGTTTTAATTTTTGATAGATATTCGTTGGCAAACGTATGCCTTGTGGATACAATTCAATAAAATCGAGATCTTTTAATTTGTATAATTTTTCGGGTGAAAAATGTCCGTCTAATTTACGTTTGATTTTCGAACCTTTTAAATCGAAAATTTCGTTGATCCTTAACGAAGGTGTAAATGCATTGGCCATGATAACAACGAATATTTCGATAGGTGATATCGAAATATCTAAACGAATGGAATATAAACCTAAATATCGATTGAATAATGTCGAACGTTGAGCTAAATGCGTTTGATAACCCGAAAGAATTTGAATTAATAAACGTGCTTCATATTCACGAAGTGTTTTGAGAATATATAAATCGTCGGATGTTTTGTACATAAGTGAACCACTTTTACCTGGATTGGTAAAATCTTTGAGATGATGAATAAATGATTTTCGAAAATCAGTAGATGTTATTCCAAAATGTTCACGTATTTGTGCGAACATTGCCGGTGCGATTGAACTAATACGAAAATGTATTTTATCATCATTAGCATCTTCACTAACTTCATCTTCTTTTATTTTCAATGTATATTCGCATGAATGTACAAGACGATGTTCTTGTCCAATAACAGTTGTCTCATTTTCGATGTAATTCGTTTTACTATTCGAAATATAATCAGCTAAATCGAGTATAGCTTGACGTAAGGCACGTGCAATGATACGTGTTTTTGTGCTGACAAGAGGCAATTGTAAAGATGATTTTACATAGGAACCAACATGAAGATCTAATCGATCCCATAAGTCAATACCATAGCAACTTTCAGTTATGTGATGTTTACTACTAGCCATAGTTTGTGTTGTGATTATATATTTGCATTGCACGTAAAGGGCATAGATTTATTTCGTCAATCAAGCATGACAGAAAAAAAGCTGACTTTTTTTTTCGTTCTCTAAATATTTCTCAAGGAGAAGAAAAATGAATCGAAAGTGAATTATAATGATTGAATTAGACGAGAATCCGGATCTATCGAGCTGGTTCGTTGCTTGATGAAAAGCCTTTTCTATTTCCATTTCTTACTTCATTAGACCGAAGAATTGTAATCTTATTAATAGTCAAGTTTATATATAAAGACATTTTTTTCTTGCATCTTTTCGTTTAAAAGAAAATCAGATAAGATAAGATAAGATACAAAAATTGATCATGGTTCAACACATCGATAGTGCTCGTCTCAATACCGATCTTCGTTATCGTTTTGACTATCTCTCGAAATTTCTCGATTTTACATCGAATGATATTGTTCAATTAAATCAAATTTCCTCGATTATTCAACCATTAATACCTGTTATTGTTGATAATGTCTATCGAAAATTATTCTCATTCGATATAACAAAACAATATCTTATTCTTCGTCATACATGTCTCGAGAATGTTCTTCCAAGTGATCATTGTCTTCTATCATTTCATTCTGATGGTATGGAATATCGTAAGAATATGTTAAGTCAATATTTAAAACATGTATTTACTGAAAAAGAATGGAATGACACATTTCTTCGATATTTATTATATGTCGGGCAAATTCATACGAAACAACTTGGTTCAACACATGTTCATGTTGATTATATACATTTAAATCTTCTCTGTGGTTATTTACAGCAGATTCTGTTAGAGACAATACTTAAAAATGATCAAATTGATTCAGCAATTAAAAATCAAGTTATTCTTACGATTAATAAAGTTTTTTGGATACAAAATGATTTTTTTCGTATGAATTATTGCGAATAATAATAAAAAAAATCTTCTCCGACATAAAGTTGAAAGTACTTAATCTGAAATAATGAGAAAACGTGCTTATTTAGTTGCTAAATCTTGTTGATTACATTTACTAATTATATTCTTTAATTTTTAACATTGTTCATAGAGGAGAGGTGCAGATTTTTGCTAGAATGAATACTGAATTAATCATCTCAGATATAAATATACGTGCTAAATTTTGCACGAAAACAACAAAAAATATAACCGAACATATTGATCGAACTCGTCTTCAAAATTCATCGAATTTACTGATGAAGATATTTATCATCTCAATCAATTATTACCAATACTTAATTCACGTTTGCCTATTCTCATTCGATTTAACGAAACATTATTTTTATCTACGACATGATGGTTTTGAAACATTTACACCATGTAATCAATATGATTTGACATTAGATTTTGTTCAAACTGAATATCGTAAGGATATGTTAACTGTTTATTTTCAACATATTTTCTCGAAAACAAATTGGAATGAAACATTCTTAGAATATCTTCTACGTGTTGGACAAATTCATACGACTAAAGTTGGTTCATCATCGATTTCTGTTGATTATATGTATATCAATGCGTTGCTGTGTTATATTGAACAATTACTTACTGATACAATTTGGAATACGGAAAATCTTCTCGAGATATTCAAATATAAACTTATGAAATCATTGAAAAAATATTTTTATATTCAAAATGATTTTTTAGCAATGACTTATCAGAATACACGGAAAGGAAAGAAAATGCACTCCGACATTCCAATTGTTAAATTTACTAAATGTTGGTTTATGTAAAAACACTTCTTCTTTTTTTTTCTTTTGATGTTGTGTTGTTTTTTTCTATTTATTAAAACGAGGAAATTTATTTTTTTAATCCTATATGACACGCATGCTTTACCTTTCCATGAGATTACATGCATATTTCAATTAAGCTATAGGCATGAGCCTTAAAATCACGGAACAGAAAATTGACTAGTTCTAGTTTTATTTTTGATATGTCATCATTTCCTTTTGCGTATCTTAATGAAAACTATTCTTTTCTATTTAAAGCCATGATCAATTTTTATTCTCATGCGAGTTTTAGCTTTCATTTTAGTAATCAAATAACACCTGACGATGATCGAGTACATTCTGTTCTTTTTATCAAAACAAGTTTCATTTACCAATGAAATTACTTTTTTTTCTTCTTCTTTTAAGTAAGTCTACTTCCGAACTCAGATTAAATTGAAGAACGCTTTGTTCGATAGAGAATATATTAATTCTAATAGGATGCTTGCAAAAGAAGTTAACAGAAATTTTCAAGCATAAAATCTTTATTTTCTTCTTCGTTGAATTTTCTTTTCTCTCTCTCGTTTCGAGATAAGTAATGAACTTGTCAGAATTAGCCTTCTGTTTCTCGTCCGAGAAAACAACAGAATATCTATCATAGAAAAACAAATTGCTTTTCTTTTCTGGCTTTTAACAGATGATTTTCTTCGGAACAAAACAGAAAATTATTTCCGAAAGAAAATTTACAACAAAATAATTAGATTCTATTTGTCGACTTGTAGCATGGCCGAACATATTGAGAAGCCACGTTTAATAACTGATCTTCGTTATCGTTTTGATTATCTATCGAAATTTCTTAATTTTACTAAAGATGATATACTTTCATTGAATTTAATTGCGCCAACGATTTTTCCACGTATACCATTTATTGTTGAAACTGTTTACAAGAAATTATATTCGTTTGATGTTATTCAACAATATTTTATTCTACGTAATGATGATTTCGAAAGTTTCTCATCGTCAAACGATTCAACAACGAGTGTCATATCGGCACAAACGGATTTTCGAAAGGATATGTTAAGTATGTACTTAAAACGTGTGTTCATACAAACTGAATGGAATGACACATTTCTTCAATTTCTTTCACAAATCGGTGAACTTCATTCCGAATCTGATCATTCGACGCCGACACATGTGGATTATATACATATTAATAGTTTATTAGGTTTTCTCGAACAACTTCTTATTGATATTGTTTGGACAACGGATGTCATTGATCAAAAAATGAAACGTCAATGTATAAAAGCAATTAATAAATTCTTTTGGATACAAAATGATTTCTTTACTATGCACTATGGAATATCAATTAAACAAAATTCTCTATCGAATAAATGTTTGTATTGAAGAGAAAATTTATCGAGAATTGTTCGTTCGTTCGTTTGGTTGTTTATTTATTTTTCTTTCATGTATATTTTTGTGAATAAATTATTGACTTTTATTCATATGAAAAGAACATCTCCTGAGATCAAACAATATTTAATTGATTCAATTAGAATTACAAGATAAGTTATTTTATTCGAATACGGCGTATTATTTCTTCGTCTCCTCGACTCTCAACGGTTGATTAAATAGGGCAAAGTCTAACAAGTAAAATTAATTTACCTTGTGCTTCAATTATTTTTTGCATGTTCTACGTAGAGTGAAATATCAGCACGTCATTATTAATCTACGTTTGAAATTATGTGATGAAGAATGGAATAAGATAGACCTTCAATTATGAACTCATTATCATTAGGTTGTATCAATCTGACATTATGTATTCATATTGCCTATATTTCGATTTCGATACTATTCGACATATGCACTCATTCTATTTCTCAATTTCCTTTCGTCAAACCAAAACAAATAAAAAGACATGAATACGGATATTAGACTTTGCTCAAATCAAGCACAAATCAAATGAATTTGTTAAGGAAATGAATTAGTCCTATAATACATTTCATTTCATCGCACACTCAATAGACAGCCTGCCTTGTCTAAAATTATATTCACAACATTTTCTCACTAGCTAAGGATTTATACAAGGTCTCATAAATGACATATTTGCACCAGTGAACATCCGCTTTTGTTTCACACTATATAAAAGTGCGAAGAAGAGAAAAGCGAGAAATGAAAGAGCCATTTTGAAACAAATAAAATAAAAAGAAGTGGATTTTCTTTATAGACATGACGGAACATGTCGATAAAGCTCGTTTACAAACCGATCTTCGATATCGTTTTGATTTTCTTTCGAAATTCATTGACTTCAATCAACGTGATATTGAAATGCTCAATCAATTGACAACAATTATTTTTCCTCAACTACCATCTATCGTTGAAACTATTTATAAGAAATTATACTTCTATGATGTAACACGAGAATATTTTCTTTTACGTCACGATGGTTTTCAAACATATTCGCCAAGCAAAGACTCAGGTTTGACATTAGATTCAGTTCAAATCGATTATCGAAAAGATATGTTAACTGTTTTTCTTAAACATGTCCTCAGTCAACGAGATTGGAACGATTCATTTTTAGAATATCTCTCGCGTGTCGGTGAAATTCACACGAATCGAGGTGGTTCATCATCGATTAATGTCGATTATTTCTTCGTTAATGCTCTACTTTGTTTATTAGAAAATTTATTTCTTGATCTCATTTGGAACAATGATAATTATAATCAACAACAGAAACGTTTGGCTATAACGAGTGTAAATAAATTCTTTTGGATACAAAATCATTTCTTTACAATGCAATATGATCTTGCTTTTCAAAGCAAACAAGTATCCAGCGTATCGACAGTGAATTTTTCGAGATGTTTATTTTTCAAATAAAAAATTCCATACATACATGATGATTTCATTTTGTCTGGTGTTTCATCAATCACGAGATGCATGATACAGTAAAAATAGAAAGTATACAATCTTCTTAGATCAATTATTAATTAACATGCTATTATCGAGAGATTTCTTCATCGATGAAATATTTGCCTTGTAAACTAGAAAAAGAAAGCCGTTCTTTTTTTGTCTATATAAATGACATTATGTGAAAAGAAATCATACAATTAGTTGCTTATTGATTTACTAACTTGACATGCCAGTGTCTAGTTTCTGTTAGTAAATCAAAAATTTTATGAGTGAATAGACGAAAATCTACTAAAGCGGAAATGTTGATGAGAAATAAAGGAAAAAGAGTGACAGACAGATAGATAGAAAGAGAAAGAAAAAAATATGGAGGAAGAAGAATAAACTAGTCGATTCTATAGATCCGATTTATATTATATTTCTCTCATTTTTTCTTGTTATATATATATTGTATGACAGTGCGTCAGAAATCATGCATAATAAAACAATAACTTATGTTTCTTTTTTAGATTGTTATCAAATATGAGTGCAGAAAAGCGCATTGAAAAAGCGTATCATTAGTGTATAAAGTACCGAATTGTTTTCGCCGAAAATTATGGCCGAACACATCGATAGTAAACGACTTTCACTAGATCTTCGGTATCGTTTTGAATATCTATCGAAATTTCTTAATTTTACTTCGGATGATATTGCTATGCTTAATACATTTGCTCCAATTATTTTCCCACTAATACCTGTTATATCCGATACTGTCTACCGAAAATTATTTTCATTTGATATAACTAAACAATATTTTATTATTCGAAACGATGGTTTCGAAGGTTTTCAATCTCAAAAACAAAACGGTGTTACATTAGATTCCGTTCAAATGGAACTTCGTCGAGATATGTTAAGCATGTATCTCAAACGTGTGCTTACACAACGTGAATGGAATGATACATTCTTACAATATTTATCTCAAGTCGGTAAAATACATACGAATCAAGCTGGTTCATCATCGATTAATGTTGATTATATGCATATCAATGCTTTACTTGGATATTTAGAACATTTATTGATTGATACGATATGTAATACAGATACATTGGACGAGAAAACTAAACGTGGAATGCTCATGGCTATAAATAAAGTATTTTGGATTCAGAATGACTTTTTTACTATGCATTATCTTATGTCGGAAAACGATCAACAAGCAAATAAGACAAAAACAGATTCGAAAAAACCAAGTAAATGTTGTTGGTGATGTGACAACAAACCTATGAAACATAAATACGAATACATTTTTATTTCAATGTTTTCTTTTTCGTGTGTGAAAACTTATGTATTTTTACGTTTTATTTTCTGCTATTTGCTTTAGAAAAACACATAAATAAAACCATAATTTCTATTTCTTTTCGTCTAATCTATTCAAAGTGTCTATCGAAGTTGAAAGATACTATAGGAAAAAACGTGATATTCTTCACTATGACTTGATTATACACGTATACTTTAGTGATCTAAATTTATCTATGTCAGGAAATAATCATACTTTGTTAAGTATCCCACTTGTATATAATTAACTCTGGATTTTAAGAACCTTATCTTTTAATTGAAATAAAATCTACCTAAAAATAAAATTCCTTTGTTCTCCTCTCAGATATTGCTCAAGGTCACATATTGAATACAAAATTCGATTGCCTTAAGCTCATGATTAAAATATGAAGTATTTATAAATCAACAGACTTGATTATCAATTTAGTTCGAGTATTACTAGACAGGAAATCGTGCACTCTAGTTTGTCATTCATATTGACGTTATCCGATGGTTTCATCGAGTAAAACTTTTGTTTTCCATACAAATACAATCGAAGTGTTTTAAGTGAATTTTCTAGTGTAGACAAGAAAAGCAAAGCTATTATCCTTTTGTGGCACAATTTCCGCAATAGTAGGTCAAGAATTTTAATCAGCAAAGAGGTAGACAAAACATGAATCAACAGATGAATTTATCAAAGTTTTGTAATTTTACACCGTATGACATCTTGTATATCTATTTTGGCCGGTACTGTCTACGGGAAATTATTTTCGTTCGTTGTCATGGTTTCGAAGATTCAATTGCGTAAAGATATGTCAAGTTGATACATCTTTTGGATTCGAAATGATTTTTTTTTACGATGCATTATTATCGAACAATGTTATTCAATATTCAATCAAAAAGCAGACAGATTCATGTCGTAGAATTAATTAATAAACCTGTCAAATCAATATCTTTCTTTTGTTTTCATTCGGTTTTTCAATAAAACACGAAAAGAAAAGAATAATCGAATCAATAAATTGTTTTCTTTATTGAAATAATATTGATCATCTTTAGTCGAGGACAAAAGATCTATCCGACCGATATTTTGTTTTGCTTCAAGTAGCTCTTGCTTCTCCTCGATTTTTTTTCTATGTCTCATGCATATTTATATACTAAATCAAAACGAGAACAAGAAAAAAATTACAAATAATTGCATTCGTCGTATTTTGTTAGAATAATATCGTGAACTATTTCTTTCCATATTCAGCTATCTGTCAAAATTGTATGAAAAGAAAAAAAACCGCCGACAATCTCTCATAGACTATTCATTAAAAGAATTGCTTCCTAGACTCGCATATTTCCGCTTGTTTCTCTCTCTGTCTCTCTTTCTTGTTTGGCAGGAAAAAAGGCTTGAAGTCATTAAAAAAAAACGTTCGTTTTCTACCGCATACAAAATCATGACAGAGTCGATTGACGAACGCGAATTAAATTTCAATCTCCGTTATCGTTTCGATTATCTATCGAAATTTCTCAATTTCACTCAAGATGACATCAATCTACTCAATCAATTTGCTGTCATTCTTCTTCCGCGCATACCATTCGTTACTGACAATGTCTATCGAAACATTCTTTCATTCGATATAACTAAACAATATTTTCTCATACGAAATGATGGTTTTGAAGGGCATCTTACTAAAAATAGTGCACATTTAAATATTGATTCATCTCAAATGATCTATCGACGCGAACGATTAAGTGTCTATCTTCGACGAATTTTAACTCAAACGGAATGGACCGATTCGTTCTTAGCATTTCTCTCTCATGTCGGTAAAATGCATACGGATCAATTAGGTTCGAAATCGATTAATATCGATTACATTCATATCAACGCATTGTTTAGTTATATCGAACATTTATTAATCGATATTCTTTGGACACATGAAGATTTAGATATGAAAAGTAAATCGTCAATGTCAATGGCAATTAATAAATTATTTTGGATACAAAATGATTTTTTTACCATGCATTATCTGCATAAATGGCAAGACGACGAACAATACGAAGATATTTCAACGAAACAAATGAATCATTGTTGTTTCTAGTATAGAATGTACTCTTTTCTTCGTTGCTTTTGAAATGTAAATAAAAAAACGCCTTCGAACCTCGTTTTCATCTTGATTAATAATTACAAAAAAAAAGAATCACATTTGATCTTCTATTTTACTTGAATTCACTCGGCTTCAATTTTCAAATAATGCAGTCGCCTACGTAATGAAGTATATATATATATATATATAAATCTGCGCACATGCAAAAGTTCTTTTTTGTTTCATTTAAAAGCAAGAATCTATTCACAATTGTTAGACACGGGAAATAAATGGATCAAGAAATTATCGATGATGATGGTTCGTATTCAACATCTGCGAAACAGAGAGGGGAAAGAGAAGAGAAATTTTGAAGTTTTTTTTCTTCACACGCACATTTAAAATTGATGTTGAATAAATTATTTTAAATTGTTGCTTTATTTAGTTTTATCTGACAGTGACTCGACAGAAACAAGTCGACCATCGAGCTCGACGAGTTCGGAGATGATGAAAACAACGGCATCATCATCACGTCAGCCAAGTCCAACACGTCAAGATTATCCGCGGAAATCATCGCGACAAATCGATGATCCGATTAAAGTCTTAGTTTTCAATGGCAAATGTTCGAAAGTGTTTAAATCAACATTAGAAGAATGTGTCGAAGATTGTATACTTGAATTTCCCAGTGAACGTAATTCGATTTACGTATCGAAACCGGGTCAATCGATGCCGGTACCACTTGGTAGTAATCGTTATTCGATAAATTCTCTTCGTGAAACAAGTGCAACGACAACAATTCGACAATCAGCTCGATCAAATCGACAACGAAATTCAGCCAATACGAATCTCTCGTTGACGAGTGCTGTTCGATTACGTCAGCAGAAATTTTCGGTTAGCGAAGACATAGTCGAAGATTTAAATGAGCAACAAGCGAATACACCGAGAATTCTCGCAGAAAAAATCACTGAACGACCATCGATCTATTCCGAACAGATTCTTTCGCCATTAGGAAAACGAAATCTGTCGTTGTTATATTCGCCATCGGTTCCACTGATGAAAACATCGACGATGGCACGTGATCGAAAACGAAATTTTCGTCTATCAGATCTCGTCATGAACGGACCGGATTATTATGCATCTGTTTTTCATCTTCCTCGTCAGCCGACAATAAAAAATCTCGATAATCTCTCGGAAATCGATCGAATTAAACAAGATCTTTTCCATCGATATTTATGGACACAGAAACCTCAAGTTTCCTGTCGTATTCTTCCGATTTCGCCTTACACACGTTGTTCAACATTTGTAAACTGATCTCATTTGTTTATGCAAAATAAAAATAAAAATACAAAAAAAAAAGAAGATAAATCGGATTTTTTAATGAGAGCGGCTTGTATATTGATCAAAACGTCTGTGACTTCCTGCCGATAATGAACAAATGAGCTCGACGGGTGAGTGTGAAACATTATCGGCATGCATCAATGAACTTACTGAGTGAGTGAAGAGCTCATGATTACGTCGAAGAGAAGAGGGAAAGAGAACAATCAGATTCATTCATTTCATTTCATATTCTTCTTCTTTCTCTTCTTCAATTCATAACTATAGACAGACATTCAAGATGCAACAAGATATCGAAAGTAATAAAACGTAAGTTTAGTTATTTTTCTTTTGTTTTTTTTCCTTGGTGAATTTTGTTCTCATCGAAATTCATTTACGTAGGCTCCTATTACCCATTGAGAGTCAAGATCAATTTGAATTTTTTATTGAATTTACATCGACGCCGAAAAGAATTATTATTCAGCCAGCATCATCAACACCAATTGAAAAATCTGTTCTTATTCGTCCTCGTCGAACGTTGAAACGAAGTACGATTTTTTTCCGACAACTAAAACGTACTTTTTTATAATCTATATTCAATATGCAGTGAATTAGCTTTTATAATAAAATAACAGACGAAAAAAAAAATCACAGAAATTGATTGCACTAAATGTGAAAAAGCAAAAGAAAGAAAAACGACCAGTTTGTTTAGTTAATTAATATTATTCGATGAATTTGCAGCGAATCTTCGTCGAAGCATAAATATTCCTGCAACGATACCGACGAGAACAGGAAGTGCAAAACTAACAATTGCGGCAACAGTAACAAAGCCAGCGACTGAATCCGGTTGTAGTTTATCGAGACCGGCAGTAAATTGAACGAAAGCATAGCCGGTTTTAGAAAAATAACCTAGAACAAACAGCAATTCATTTTGTTTTAAAAAAAAAGAAAAGTTGTTTTTTTTTCTCTACCATCATCAGCTGAACCAAAAGAAACATTAAATCCATTGATAGTTGCATTCGGTTGAAGTGAAGTAAAGACTCCTTGAAGATGATTATGATCCCAATTGATATTATTTTGTACAGCATAATCGTGCATTAGAGTATTTTCTTCCACAGAACGTTCCTCACTTTGATAGACAACCGGTTTCCATAACATCGACGATGGTTCACTTTCATCATTTTGGCCGATCAATTGAATAACATTGAATATACCTTCATAGACGAAATGAATCAATTGTAATTAGAAAAAAAAACATCCAATTCAATTTGATTGCTCACCTGGTGTGTATTGATCGTCAATAAATGATGTTGTTTTACTGTCGTATGATTGTCTACTTTGAGGAATAACGAAAAGTTCTAAGGCAAATCGAGATGCATCAAATGTGCAATTCGATGTTTGTACAGCAACATCCAAGAAGAAACTCGATGGTTCGACTTTTAATTTTGGGAAAGTTTTATCACGTAATGTTGCGCCAGGATAATTGATATCGATTGTTATATTTCCAGTGATCTAATGACAAGAAAAGACAATATGAAAGATATTTGTTTCATAACAACAAACATTGAGTAATTCAAATCGAAATGTTGGCTTTTCAGTATCGGTATCCGTTACATTATCAGCAATTAAATCCTTTAGATAATACGACACGATTGTCGATGAATCGTCGTCCATATTTGCAGTATTCTTTGCATCATTGAATTCAATTAAACGTGGAATTACAATACTCAATGAATTGAATATCCGCGAACCATCAGTAACATGAATTGCTTTCTCATATTCTCTCGCAAATAAAGCATCGTAATTGAATTGAATATTCGAACTTGAATTCGTTTGAAATATACTAATAGTAAAATCATCAAATGATGAAAATATTATATGATTTTTTCTATCATTAAGAACTGTTTGTCCGTAGTAGATATTTTTTGTCGATGTTGAATTACAAACTTGACAATCAGGATTTAGTTTAAATGAAATCGATGCTGTTGTTAAACTCAATAATGAAACGAATAATAGTGCTGAATCAAAACGAATCAGATATTACACAATCGAATTTATTTGACAAAGAACTCGAGAGGAAAAGATTTATTTGATAAAATCTGAATGAGTGAATACATCTTTTTTTTTCTTATCTAGAATAAACAACTGAATTTGATAATAATTCTTTTTTTTTTGTGTTTTAAAAAAATGTCGAGTTGATATGAAAATATTTTATTCAACAACCACAGGTTTTTCATCATCGGGTTCGTCTTCGAATGTCCACTGATATGTTTCACTGAGAAATTGTTTCATTTTATCAGCACGTTGAATTAATTTATCGAAATTGGTCTCGTCCATTTTCTCTTCCGTATTCCATGCCGACAGATTAGCAAAGAGATTTTCTAATGATTTATACAGATAATTATCTTGTTGATGAATATCAACGAATAATTGTTCATCTTCAACGAAATATTTCAATTGAAAATAGATAATTTGCAGAAATTCAATGTAAATCAACGGCCAACGGCAGAAAGCACGTTGACATGAACAAAGTAGATTAATCAAACGTTTCCATTGTTCGAATCCTTCGTAGACTTGTCCGAGAAAAAAGATCACAAATGAAAATTCTAATTCGCAGAGAATACCGTAGGCATTCGAATTGAACCGTTCGGCAAGGATTTGTTCGAGTTGTTCGGTTCGATCTAATTTCGAATGAGTTAAATCAGATGCTGAATGAGTTTTATCTTGATGTGAAAGTTCAGTTAAACGAAGTGCATATTCAGGTTGAATTGTCATTTTCGGTAGACGAGATTCGGCTTCAGTTAGATTCTTCGGTACACTGAAATCATTTGACTGACTTGTGCTATTCAAATCGAAAACATTCGATGAACAAATATGTCCATTGAGCGGCAATAATTTTTCTAAAAATTCGCTTTGTAAATGCGATGAAAGCGCTAACCATTGCCGATAGGTGTCCAACGGATATTGACCTAATAAACGGTCGAGTTCATATCGTTGGCTTCGTCGTGTTTCGTATTGATCTGGAGTGAGATATTCACGTTGAAAGAGATTGTCACTGGGCGACCAACGAACAACAACAAACATTTCGTCCGGTTGTCGAATGCGAATAAAAAAACCTTGCCGATTTGCTAATTGTTTCGTTGAGAGATCTCGTTCGCTGTAATAACAAAAATGTAGGCCAGGTGGAATCATTTTAATTCCATGAAATTGTGGTCCGATTTGCCATGAATAATGATCGATGCCGAATTCCATTTCTTTGGGACAATCGAGAACAAGAAGAATACCTCCATTTTCGAATAATTGACGAGCTGTGTCTGGATTCATATCTGAAAAAACGAAATCATGATTAACCAGCTGTCGGATCGACGGGCAAATTTCGACAGATGATCGAGATGCGACGATCTCGTGGAATATGAATTTTATTAAAATAGGATTCGTCATTCTTGAGAATTTCATGAGTAAAATCGAAACGAAAGAGATTTCTGGAAAAAAAAGTAAACCGAATGCAAAAAGAAAAACGATGATGAATTGAGAAAAAAGTTTTACTTGAAAATATAAAGTGACTTCGGTTTGAGAAGCAGATCGATGACCAGTGATTTATCATCTTTATGAACTAATCGCATCACACACGATGAAAGCAACGACAGACCAACAATCGTCGTTCCACAATACTACATACAAAATCTCTCGCAAATTGATTTTCCTCTCTCTCTCTCTCGGTCATACTCGAATCGCATCAATATGTGGCTTGATGTAACCGTCTTTGGATATGTCTAAGACATGAACGTGTACTAAGGTTTGCGATGGATCATCGAAAGCAAATTGTCGAATTCGTTGAAGAACTTCGGCATTTTCTGGTTTCCATTCGGATTTTTCCGATTCTCGATAGCCATGTATCGCCTAATGTAAAGAAAACAATTCACTAGCTAAATAAAATCAAAAATATTTTTTTCTACATCGTCCCAATGCGAATATTCGTAACGTTTTCGTTTCATTTGTTGATCGATTTCTTTGAGAAAATGTTCATATTCACTTGTTGTTAAATAATCATCGATCACTTGCAGAGATTGTTGATTTTGTTCGACTAACTGTTCGGCTTGTTTCGAATGAAAAAACATATTCGTCGAATTGAATCGATATTGACACTGTCGACGAATAATCTTCGAATAACAAAATGTCATCATGAGAGAAGACCTTTGGATAGACTCACCTGTTTTATCAATAAACAATGACGAAACATCTTATTCTATCTGAAACAAAACAAAACAAAACAAATGATGATCATGTTCTTCTTTTTTCTCTTCAACGTTTTCGTTTAGAAAATGGTTTCGCTTTTTGTTTAACTTTCGATATTTCATTTTGAGAGATTTTCAACATTCCTCCTTGAAATTTGCCGACCGACGAAAAACGCATCGCACCAACTTCGCCTTGGCCAAGACGTTTTTGTTTCGAACGTTGTTGAGTTTTCTTCGGCGTTTTCTTCCAAAGATCACCAAGTAAACGAGCCTAGAAAAGACAAGATTTCCTTTTCAAATAATCTCTTCGTTTTCCTAAGATTACATTTTCTTCGTCTTCTTTTTCTTTGGTTTTCTTCACGAGATTTTGTTCTTTCAATTCGCGATAGTTGATAAATTTACGTTTTGGTGGCTGAAACAGAACAAAACTTGTTTTTTTTTCTCAAGATTTAATCAGAAATTCTACCTTAGCACCAAGACTAACTGCAAGAGCAACACGAGCATCTTCATATTGACTTTTTTCAAAGCCTTTTATGCCAAATTTATGTACATCGAAACGAGCCTTTTCAAGATCAAATTCTTCCGATGATTTTTCGGGAATATCTGTTTTCTACATCATCAACGAATAATTGAGTAACATTTTTGAATTTCGTAACTTACAGTCGGTAATTTCTTAGTCTTTTTCATCTTCGATCGATCACGAAATACGATCGTTTCGACTGTTGATTTTTTCTTCATAATTGGTTCGAAATCTTTCTGATCATCATCGTCATTATCACTTTCAAATTCTGGTTGATCAAAAAGCATATTCTTAATATCATTTACATGCCTCGACATGTTAGCAAACTGACTGAGTCAATGAAATATGAAAGTCCTAATTTCTTATCTCAACCCTCAAATCATCATCGTTCAACGATAGATTTCGCTAGTTAACAACAAGAAAGAGAAATTTTTTGCCTAGAAAAAACAAATTCTTATACATATATATTTTAATAATTATCATCAGACAGAATTGTGACAAAAAAAAATTAATCAAGTAAACAAACAAAATATTAAGAATAATTATCCAACGACCGAAATCCAAAGCAAAAAAACTAATAAGAAATTCAACCGAGATGAACGCATACACACACACACACACAGAGTAGAAAAAAAAGAAAAGAAAACAATAATATTATTATTAATCGAGAGAATTCAATGCCATTGACTTGGAGAAACTGTGCAATGCTTACGACTGTTGCCGCCGCCTTCAATTGTTTGTTCATATCTAAATTGATAATTGTTCATCAACAGATGCGTAACCTGAACTTGAACGTCGCGAACGTTGATGATCTTCTTGTTCGTCAATTATAGCTTGATCACCGCTCGGTGGAATATATTGTGGTGCGTAGGTATAACCCGGCTTGACAATAATCGATGAACGACGATATTCATCATGAATAAACGCACAATTTTGACCTGATCAACGGAAAACAAAATGAATTTCAATTCTTTCGTTTGTTGAAAATGAAATTTACCATATGGACAATTGTTCGTCATATGAAATAAACGACATAAAACTGACTTATGATTCGCATTTCGTAGATCTTCAGCACCATGTGCAAATGTACAATCACCATCGAATTTGCATACGCCTGTTTCGACGTAGTATTTACACAATTCTGTCTTATATTTCGAATTGCTCGTTGACCACGAAGCAATCTTAGCCTTGTCGATTTCGATCACAGGACCACATGGAATCTTTGAAAATGCTGTATTACGTGACAGACGCATATCCTAAAATGATTCGAATAGATCAAAAGTCAGTCGAATGATTCTCATCGGCTTACAAATGCTCGAATATATCGTTTTAAATCGACTTGTTCTTCGTCACGAAACATCAATTCGAACATAAGTTTATGTCGATAGATTTCTCGTTGTGCTTGAGGCATCGATTGTGTTGACGACGACGACATGATGTTTGCAGCAAAAAAAATTCTCGTCTTATTTATACAAAAGGTCACCGAATCAAATTGGTTTGAAATTAACGTTCAAGTGTGAATAAAAAAACTAATAATTTAGCATTTAATCATTTCGTTCTGCAAGCAACAACGAACAAGAAAAGACGAATAATCGAACTGTGTGTTTATCTATGTGTGAACAAACGAGAACAAATAGATATAAACATAAACATAGTATAATGTTCGAGGTTTAAATTGGATAACAATGAATCTATTCTGCGGACGGACGGACATGAATATTTTGTTTTCTTTTTCTTTTCCTTCGTTTTTTCGCTGATGACTAATGATGAAAGAAGATATTTTTGATAGAAAATTGACCATTGTTTATTTATAAAAAAATTGAAAATATTTATAAAAAAATGTGCATTTTGAAGTCAAGTGAACAGCTTGATTATCTGAAGGATATTCGCACATCACATAGATAAAACAAAAACCAGTCGTTTAGGTCGATGAACC
>ERZ778027.935-NODE-935-length-56880-cov-12.246142_pt1 | contig 56880 bp, 59 predicted proteins | sample MGYA00375757_ERZ778027 | MGnify/ENA primary metagenome ERZ778027 (study PRJEB29350, sample SAMN05389817) | bioreactor metagenome | isolation source: Ammonium sulfate bioreactor | place: South Africa: University of Cape Town | collected 2014-02-18 ...
ACAACAACAACGGTATAATTTCAATTGAAAAATCGAATAAAATAAGACACTTTTTTGTTTAGAATAATGAATATTAATGAAACAAATGAACAGCGAAATGTATTGTTAAAACATTCGAATAAATTACTTCCATCGTCGTCATTAAACCGAACAGCAAGTAAAAAACGTCGAGAATTCGGCAAAGATAAACGTCATGCGACGTCAAATATTATTCTTGCTCAATCAGAACAATATCAGATTTCATCAACTCCTACGCACCAAGTAAAAAGATTTCGATCAACACACTAAACAAACTCTCTAATCATGTTTCTTCTTCTTATCAAGATAACCGAAGTCAATAATAAAAAAATTTCATCATCATCAACTTTACAAGTTCGACATCCCGATCTTCGCCGATCCAAATCCGATCAAGCGGATATTCTCGAACAATCCATTGAAGTACCTAAACCAATAACTCCTCTTTCATCAAGTGCCGATCGTATTATTCACTCGCATGCCAATCAACTCCACCAAACATTCGATCATTCGCCATCGTCGATCAATCCTCAAATCGTTGCATTTCGTTCGAAACGTGGCTCAATTTCATTTGATCATCCGACATCATCGCCTTCATCAACAAGCATCACGAAACCTCGATTAAAATTCAGCATGGTCAGAGACACAACAACAACGAGTCTCGGCTCGACATCGCCGAGTTACACGATGCCTCTCGCCAAAGATTATTCACTCGACGAAAAAACCAATCAGATTATCAATGAATATCTCATGCAGGACGATTCGCCATCGAATGCCACCGCATTCAAACGTTCGCCGCAATATATTCGACAGAAAACATTCGATGAAACGATGACGTATAATTCAACACGAAAAGCTATGATCAAAGAACGACAACATAGTTTCATTCAACCAGCAACTCCATCCGTACATCTTTTCAATCCTGATAATTCGAATAAACATACAAATTATTCCAAACTATCGACACAGGTGACTAATTCGATTCGACGAGATAATGGTTTAGCAATTCCTTCCCCGTCGATCATTGTGACTGGTTACGATAGTTGAAGTTCAACGTTCTGTTTTAGTTTTCATGTCAAGAACTCTTTTATTTTATCTGTAAATAATAAAAAAAAAAACATGTCAAAAGCACTCATTTACATCTCTTCGAATGACGTCTTCGATTCTATCTCCAGACAAGACTCAATTGAACTACTCGAACAGGCTTTGTTTCGGTATAATAGCTCAATGATCTCCCTGGAGACTAGATAATATTGAGTAGAACGAAATTCGATTGTTAGATAAGCAATTTATTTTATATTCAAGACAAAGATCAAAGCGTTTTTTGTTGTTGTTTTGTATATATAAATATAAATATTTATTTTCTTCCTGCTGTATAACGACTTTGAATGCGTGTTTTAACCGCTTCAAGCATTTGTTGACTGTAGGTTTCCTTTTGTGCGTCGGGTAATTCATTCCATTCGTCCATGCGTAATGTTCGTCCGATGACTTGTCGTTCGGCCATCTTCAAATCGAGTTTATGCACTCGTATATCCTGTTTTGTTTGTTCATTAAGTTCGAGACTATTTTTGCCTTCGCCATGAGCGACTTCAATGAAAAATAACAAAATAATTTCGTTCAAAGTCAAATATTTATCTTTCTTTCTTTTGTTTTACCTCGATTACATGTCTGAGAAATCTTACGAAGCAAATCATGCAATGGACTAGCTCCTAATTGACGTTTTGGTAATTCTTTTAATGGGGTCACAGGCTGAAGAAATTCAAATTGAAGACAAACAGACAATTTTCTTTTTGAATTAGAATCGTTACTCGTGAACGAGGATTGACATAACGTTCAGCAGGTGTTGGTGCTCGCATTGAATGAGTTGTTGTTGTTACTGGTACGTGGGTGTATCGAGCTTGATCGAGTTCGCGTTGCAGTTGGTCGATTCGACCTTGTAATGCTCGTTCATTGTCTTGACGTTTTGTCATTTCCTTGTAGAATTATAGAAGAAGAAAATGTTTTTCCGAAGGAATATTTTTGATTAATTACTTCGCGTAATCGTCGTTCGAGTTGAAGAGCTCTGAAAAGGAAAGTGTGAATCGAAATTGAAAATTCGATTGACTAGATTTTACTGTTCGTTTCGTTCACGTTCGGTTAATCGTTGTTCAGGTCGATTTGCAGCTTGTGGAACATGATCACGATTAAAACCTGTCCATTGTCGTCCTAAAAAGGCGATTTTATTTGTTTGTTTCGTTGAGTTTTTCGTGTCGAACCTTCAGTTGGATCGATAACAGGTCCAAAATCTGATCGTGCAATGCGATTCTTAAAATCCGGTAGGAAAAATCTGACAATCACAGATTGTAATTGCCGTGTTATGATGATGCTCGTTTTATGTTGTAAAACATTTTCCATATCTGATGTCTAAAAATAAAACGAGAATTCGAATCGGATCTTGAAAATTAGCTTTGCTCGAGTTAACAAACCGTTTTACATTTCAATAGAAAATCTCTCAGTGTGATAATTATTGCTGCAGCAATCGCTGGAATTAATTCATCGTGAAATTTCGGTACGTCACTTGTAATTAAATATTGATCCCAAACGAATAGCAACGGATCCGTTGTGAGACAACCTGAACAAACAAAAAAAGCTCAATGATAATCAATTTATCTTTTGTTTTGTCGAATGACGAACCAACGAACATGTATTTAAACCAAGGATAACAGCATTTTTTGAGAAAAATGAGTATATACGGATCATTGCCTGCTGCCATCGGAGCGTCTATGAATGCGAAAATCAATGATATTCGTTGTTTTGATAGGATGAATGAATACCTGATGGACTGAAGATTGATCTCATATGATTGTAAACAGGTCTGTCGATTTCTTTCAAATGAAATTCGACTTTAAGAAACCAAGGCTCAAGTTCATGTGTCGACGACTGAAAAATACATGTGTTCGTCTTTTTTTATATTCAAAATGAAAACACTCGAGATTTAATTACATTTAAATAAACATCCCGTAAAATCGGCGGCATTGTATCGAGAAACATTCGATACATTTCAATTAATAACGAAAGAGACTTTTCGTATGGTTTTTCTGTTCTAATTAAAATAAATAAATAAATAAATAAAAAAATTGAATTTTTTCTATGGGTTGATGAAATATTCAAACCTCGACAAAGGTGGATTGTGTGAAAGAACAATCGGAATGGCGTAATAATATTCCGAATCGGCTAGATCACGTTTATTCGCAAATAAAGAATGATAATACGAAAGCATGGCTTTCATCGCACTCATATTTCCTTTCGATTCGTTCATATCACTAGCTAATGGTAAAGTTTTCACTAAACTATCACAATTCCGTTGGATATCACCATCCATTGGCGAGAGAACATTTCGAGGATTGTTTGCAAGATCATTTATAAACTTCTGTCGATCTAAATAAAAAAAAACAAATTGTAAATTCGTCGTAATCGAGCAAGTAAATATACGATTCATATTGGCTAAATAAAGATTCCAACCAACAAAACGTAACGGTTGTGGTAATGGTTGATTGAGAAAAGCATGTAGTTTATATTTTTGATCAGGCCATTTACGTAGAAGTCCAACGATGCCTTCGCAAACTTGACTTAAAATCAAATCAGTTTTGGTTTCTAACGGATCGTCTTTTAATAATGATCGTGAAACGTCATTATTCACACTTTTATCAAGATTATCCGAAACTCGTTTATTCAGATTGTCATATGGCGTTGCTAAACGAAGAAAAGAATTCGAATATTAGAAATTGTTGAAAACTGAGAGCATAATTACGTCCGCCATTGGTTGTTGATTTCAAACTTCGTGCAGCTCGTTCGAGAACGAGACTTTTCTCTGCATCAGATAAATCGGTAAAATATTGAACATGACTTTGTGCTAAATGTTGATCGACAGCATCGTAAATATTCGTTGTTAGATTATGCCATTCCTTCACAAATCAAATTCGTTATATTTTATTCACAAGAGAAAAAAAATCAATGAAAAACCTGTGTTTTCAACGTATTTTCTCGAGCTTCAACTAGCCACGATGGTAGATTAGCCATGTCGTTTTTCTCTTTTGTTACGTTTGAATGTAACAATAAGAATAATTTATTGTATTCTTTTTCTTTTTCTTTGTGTCGTTGCTTAGTTATCAACACGTCAACCTCACAGTATTCCTATCAGAGTCCTCTATTGACAAGCAAACAGAAGAAAAAAACGTTACAATATATGTCAATGAAAGAACGATAGAGAGGTTTTTCTGCGTGAAATAATTCTTAGGCAAGATTTTCACATTGATTTTTGAAATAATCGATTTTAAATATATACGCTAAATCAACTCGACCGATATGAATTAATGCCGATGTGATTTTATCAATGATTTCCTTCAATTGAAAAGCATTTTGACGTTTAAACCATTTTAATAATGTTTCATTTTCTTGAGAGATTAATGTTTCATCTTTGGTTAGAGTTGTTTTCGAATTTTCGTGCGATTGAGAAAGTAATGAATTCATCAAAGCTGGATGAATGTGAAGTGCTTGTGCAAATTCATGTTTGCCTTCAGTTAAACTTTCCATAACATTCTATTCGAATTCAAAACAATAAAATTAAATCTTAGTTTGATTATTTACTGTAAAATAATCCGGAACAGTCATTGAGATTCGGTTTGATTGAATCGATGGTAGATTGCAGATAGATTTAGGTAAACGAATACGAATCGAACAGATGAGATCGATTTCATTGAAATCACGAGTTGTGAATCGGCCAATGGCTGCTGATGTATTATGAAGTGATTCAGGTCCACTGATCGACGTTCGACCCGATGTATTTCCGATAAAACCATCGGACAGATCTAAATCTTTCGAACCCGATGATGTTCTCGATGAAATTGCAGCTGCTGTCTAAGCAAGAATAACGTTTCGATAAAATCAAATCGATATTCTCAAATGAAAATCATTTTTACTAATGAACTACTTGTTGATCCGATTGCGTTAGTTTGCGTATTGATTGGATAGATATTAAGTGAACCAATAAAATCTTCATCAGTCTTCTGTCGATAGACATCAATTGGATAAATATCAAATTCAATAACATACGGATGTTGAGCATATAATCGAAAATTCAAATCAACTAAATTTTATTAAATCGGATTAATTCTCTCGTTTTCTTTGTTGTTCTACCTTTTTCATGAATATCGATATTTCCTTTTGGCACAATTCTCATCTAAATTTGTGTTTTTAAAATGAAACTTCAAATCGAAAATCTTACGTAAGTTCCTTCTGACAAACAGAATTGCACATATTGATTTGTCTGTTCAAACGACGATCTATTTTTGAAAGCATGTTGTGATTGATATGAATTGATTTGATTCGTTTCTGTTTCAGTCGGAATCTGTTCGTTATAAATCAATTCTGTGAAATTTCTTTTTCTCAAAAGTTCTTCAGCAAAATTTTGTTTTTGTATCGGAACAATGACAAGAGCATAGCGAGCAAGTGTTTGAATCGACGATGGATCTCGAGCGAGAACGCACGAAAAGATTTTCATTGATGTTAACAAACAGAGATTCTCGGCGAATCGATCGAATTTACCGTCGTTTGCCGTTTCTGACCAACAACGAATGAGAATCAGTCGATCGAATAGATTCGTCTGAAAACGAAAAACTCGTCAACTAAAAAAAAACCAAAGAGAACTCATACTAAATGAACGACATAAGTATCTTTTTCGTTCGATGGAACGATTCTCGAGAAATTATTACAATTTTTCCATTTTCGATTTTTATATCCAAGTAAAATAATCGGCGCATGAGCATTGTCGAATCTTTCAAAATTCCATTTCATCAATGTTTTCATCGATTGTGATTGATGATTCAAATGAAACTTCGTTCGAGACTCTCGTTGACCGAGAATTGCAGCTATACTCGGCAAATGTGACATTACTGTCGGAGATGTCAGCGGATAGTTCGATGTTGTTGGAGTAGCTGCTAGTGAACCGCCGGCTTCATCGTATTTCTCTTGTTCGAATCTTTCACGTTGTGATAAAAGTTTTTCTATTCTTTTCGAATTACAAACAAAACTCTCGTTTTTTTTTCTAACTTTGAGCTTTTCGTTGTCGTTTTTGCAGATCTTCATTCGATTGATGATTGAAATTAAAAAATCGAGTCAATTGAATTGTCAACGAAAGATTTCCTTCGATTATATTTTCTTTATACGAATCGAATTCAATCAAATCCGAACAAGCTATTAGCTGTTCATCTCGTTGCAAAACTTCAAATACCAAAAAACAAAATTTTAAAAAAGAAAAAAAACAAACAATTAGCTTATCAACCATTCATACAACGAATCAGTTCGCTATTCAATGGAATTATTCGAATACGTGGCGAACGAAGAAAATAGTTATGCGGTGTTTCGAGTCGAAATATTGGAATCGAATCATTTGTATAAATCGTTGATTGATCTGCGAATAAATCATAGAAAGTCAAAATTTGAACTGAAAATCTATAGAGAATTTTGTTTGAGTACGAATCGAACGGAAACTAGGGAATGTTTTTTATTGAAATTGACGTCTGCAATCAAACATTGTGATTATGATGTCTGCAGAAAAAGAATAAAGAAATTAATTGACAAGTTGATGTTGTCATCTGCTTATTGTTTAGGGATTGGTTTATTTTGCATTCAGTTTTCTTAGTACTGAAGTCAAGATTTTCGTAAGTAATTCGTTTTTTTCTTACCGTGATTTGTTTGTTGTAAAATTTCGAATGGATAATCGAAAACTGCTTCGACAGAAATCGAACTTAACGTATGTGTAAGACGAAAGACTGCGTAAGAAATGTCGCCGTATGTTTCAATCAAAGCTGGAATGTGAATCAATGGATCCATCATACGTTCTATTTAAACGAGTGATTTCAGTGAAAATATTTTTGTTTTTCAAACGAAATTGTTCTACTGCATCGAATCGAGATTTGTTTCATTTGAGAATCTGTCGAATTGTCCGTTGATAATGAAAAACACGGAAGTGCAATTGTTAATTGATCGATCGATGTAATCACTCGTTTAAAAGCAAAATCATAGATAAACGAATATTTCTGCGATGAATTATAATTGATTTGTGCGAGAATATGTTTCACATTTTCGATTAATAAAATCTCGATATCGTTTTGTTTCAATTGTCCTTTTCGACATCGAACATAAACCTTTTGTTGATTGATTTCGTAGAGAAATCGATCGTAGAGAGAATCGATTTGTTCGTCCGATGAAAACATCGGTGTTGTCGGTAAACGTAGTGAATATTCAATTTCGTCTAAACGTTCATTTTTCGGTAGAACCGATTTCGTTAGAAGATCGTTGAGAGCCGCGATTTGTGACCGAAATTGATTTATTTGCTTGAGAAGATTCATAATGATTCGAGCGTATTCTAATCGTTGTTGATAAGTTTCAATGAGATTTTCATTTTGTGACTCGAATGAATGAGCAAGTAGAGCCTCGGCTATTTCCTGAGTTATTGTTTCGGAATTTGGCGAATACAAAGTCAACATTTCTAATTCATTTGAAGTTAGATAATCGAAATTTTGATTGAGATTTAAGAGAAAAACAATTAACGAACGACAAACGTGTGTAAAACGAGCGAAATTCTTCTCGAGATTTTTAACGGATATTAATTGACTAAAGTTATAGAGTTGAAAAGAGATTTGTACTTTGAGAAAAATGTGGATTACTTTTGAAATTGAGTGGTAATTCGTTGTGTTTTGTCGGTTTGTTCGATTAGGATCGAATGAAATTTAGTTAGATTTTGAATAATCGAGTCGAGAGAATTCTTTTTCGGAGAAAATTCATCGAAAGAATATTCTTGTTCGTGATTTTCGATAATATTGTTCATTGTATGAGGATTTGTTTGTGAAGTTTCGAATTTAAAATTCGAATAGAATTCTTCGGCAACATCGTTCAATGGTTGATCTTGTTTTGACGATGAAAACGGATCGGTAAATTCATCATTGACAATCGTTTTTGGTTCGACAAAGCCTCGATGTTCATCAGGTTCCGAGTCCATACCGATTACTGTCAATTATTTTCAATTTTCTAATTGATAAATTACAAGAAAAACAAAAAACAGCGCTATTTTTGTGTCAATTTATTTTTAATTGCTATTCGCTTTATCTCGTCTCTACTTGAATCTTCCGTTTTAGAACGAAATTTTTCTTCTTCATGTTAATAGAAAAACAAAAAATAGATAAGATTTCTTGCTTTAGTAATACGATATTCAGATAGAACTGGCATTTAATAGCGAGAAGTTAAATGTGTCTTTAATGTAAGTAGAAAATTTATTTTTGAGAGTAAAATTAAACTTTGTTATTGTGTTGATTTGATGGATCATTCGAAAGTTTGTATCCTTGATAACGAAGTTGTTTTCGTCGAAAATGAATTACTAATAAACCGATAGTTAATGCTGTAAGACCAATGATTGATGAAAAAAGAAAAATCTTTAATAAAAGTCGATCTCGATCTTCGAAGAGAAAATTTATAAATTTTCAAAAATAAATTTCAACAATCAGTTATACTTAGTTTAGCTTGACCTTGACGAATATTTTCTGCTGAGCCCTCTAGTACAGGTTCATGTTCCATCGATTGAGTTGTTTCACGTTTCGTCGTTAAATTTAAAGCACTACGGGTAGGACCAAGTATTTCGATTGTTGAATGTTCGTAATCAGCATCGTCGCCTTCTTCTTCTTCCTCCTCTTCTTCTTCTTCTGATATTTCCTCGCTGTCAGGATATATTTCTGATCGATCGTCATAATCTCCTTCTGTTGTTTCTTTTTGAGTATGAAGTTGAGGTGTTGTGATTTCGTTGATATTCTTCAAATGATCAGCAGCGGAAATGGTGCTTTTCTTATTGCTATACGGAAATTCATAGTCTTCATGCACATCATCGGTTTCATCGTAGTATTCACTTTGACTTGAATAAATCAAGCCTGAAAAAAGCGCTAAAAATAAAGAAATAGAAACTGTAAGAATGAATTCTAGCTTACTAAATATTAAGAAAATGTATAGATGCATTAATTGATTGAAGTCTATTGAAAAAGATCGATGTATTCCAATGAAATGGCAACGATACTACAAGATCATATATATTTATACGTAAAAAGTGTGATAAGAATTGCCGGATCATATTTCGATTACACATTTAAAAAAATACCCATTGAATCCCACACAAATATCGTTTTCAGTTATTTCCCCCCATAATAACAATGATGAATTAAGTCAACTATTCAATAATCACGAAGGAAAGATTAATTATTTGCAGCTGATCGTTTCATAGAATTTCTTTTTTAGACCTTCAATCATTGTATATACGTTCACACGATGTCTTCTCAACGGCATTTGAGTGCCATGTCATTGCCAGTCAAAGGTAAACCATCGTTAAGTTTTGAAAATATTGTTTGTACACAATTGGAATTACAACGTCGTGCAACATCGTTTACTCATCGTCGAAGTACAATGTGTCGACATGCTTCACAATATCGTCTTTCATTAACATCGAATAATGCAGCAGCACAATTTGTCACAGTTCAACCATCGAATTTATCCGTGTTGTCACGGGAATTTAAACGAACTAATGCGGCTAACAAAAAAGTATTTTAACAAAAAAAAAAAGAAAATAAAAAACAAAGAATTTTTTTTTCTAATGAATAGAATGGATCACAATGGAGTCTAGATTTTCATAAATCAACACCGATCTATTCGAGTTTACGAGCACGTTTATTAGAAGAATATGCTGAATCGGAATCGTTACTTGAATTTGCCAAGAAAACGATCTTTGTTCTAATGAAAACAAGTATTTATTCATTGATTTCTTTTCGACAAAAATGTACTTTTCGTTCGTTCGTTCGTTCTGCAGAAGAAGCAACTGCATTTCTCTGTCTGATTCTTATCTTTCCCATTATCATGATGGGAATTGGTAAGTGAATATAAATCGACGAAACGTATTTGAAATCTATTCGATAGGAGTAAGTCATCTCGATGATTGTCCTCGTCAAACCAATTTGCCGATTTATCTGTTCGTCGGTGGGATTGTTTGGACAACAAAACTTCTTCAAAATATCTGGGATAAATATCGTTTAGAACAAAAATGTCTCACCGAAGAAGAACCATCAACGGATCCCAATGATGGTCATGTGTTTATCGATATTTTATTGACGTTATTTTTACTAATTTGGTTTTTCATTGGTCATTATTGGTTAATCACGATCGGTTATCCGCCGTATTTCGAACAGCCGATCGAAAATCCTGACATTTGGTGTCACAAAACCGTCGTCTATTGTTCGTTGACATCGATTATTTTGACTTATTTTCTTTTCGTACTTTTTCTTAGTATAATTTTGTTCTTAGTTTTTTTCACTCGATATACAGTCATGAAACGAGCATCGACACGATGATCGAGAAGAGAAAAAAAAGAAAAGAAAAAAAGAAAAAAACTCGTTCTTCTTCCTCAAATGTGTCATCGCATTTGGACATGTCCAAATAAAGAAATGATTCTTTTTTTTTGTTGAAAATCATGGATCTATATTCTTCAATTTCATTTTTGTTCTGTAAGAAAGAAAAACAGAACGTCATTTTTTTGCGTCACGACTACCTGTGCCTACGATGCAGACGAATGCAATGGGTTTATTCCAAATCATTATCAGTTACTTGCATAAAAGTAACGAAAATGAAAACATTTTCTCTTCCCACCATAACAAAAAAACAGACAGAAAATCATTGTTATTACTCAAGTACACAACAGTTTTTCTATTTAATTGATAAATGAAATGATGCAAACTTCGTGATAAATAGTTCTTCATGATAAATTCGACAAGCATAATTCTTGACAACAGTGCAGCCGTCTATGGACATCGAAAACATACAAGATGAAAACGGTTTGTTGTTTTGTTTCGTTTTTAGTGTTGAATCAAAGAGATTTTCGATTTGTTTAGATTATCGCAGGTGTATCGAACAGGCGAAGACAATTCAATCGGAGGAGAAAAGTCTGTTCTGTCAAAATTTCTATTTCGTTTTCTATGCCGAATTAGAACTAAATCTGAATCGGTATTTCAGTGAAAGTTCTCGTGAATGTTGGTCTCTTCTATTTGTTGATTATGATTTCATGCCTCCAGTTCCTCTAAATTCTTCATTGCCCATTCAGATGTTCTATTGGAATCAAAACGTGTTAATGATTCAGCATAATGCTAAAGTCAAATATTGTTGTCGTGATTGTTCGTATGAATGGACGTCGGCTCGTGGTCGAGCGATTTTTCAAGCTGAAATTCCCGAAGAAAACAAACACAACGTTCTGTTTGCGTATTTATTTCATCAGCAATGTCAAAAATGCTTTCGAGATACTGAACCATGTTGGTATGTTGACGAAGCAACACGTGTTATGAAAAATATCTCGCGAATTTTGATTGAAAAGTTCTATTCCGATCGTGATTTCCCTTTCGACGATGATTTTCAAACGGATTTACATCAACGAGAAAGTGATATGCGGCATCATCACAATCGAAATCTATGTTCAGCTTGTCAACATCGATCCTGTTACGACTAAGTCACATAAATAATCATTATGATATCAGGGATTTATTTCTCTTCAAACCAAAACACAAAAACAAAATTCGGAAGACGTGATCTTCACTTTTTACGTGTATATAGTTCTTTTCCAATGAGTCATGGAGAAACATCAGCTGCGGTTATATTGCAACGTGTGGTTGTATCATTCTGCCACGTCATTCGACAGAATGAGACAAAAAGTATTTTGCGTCGACAATCAATCGTTGTAACGAAAGTCGGTTGTTTCGCTTCGGTTTTGACAAAAAACTGATCAAATAAAATTAAATATTGTTAATTATTTAAAGTTTCTCTCGTTTTTTAAATATATTTTCTGTTTTGTTTCTATCATAATCAAATGAGTCATTGCTTTATTCGCGAAGATTCCAAGGCCAATGTGATGTGAATCATCGAATTCTTGCGCAAGCGATTCCCAATTTTTTTTAGTAAGAACGAAAAAAAAAGAAAAAACCCAGCATCTATGTTTCTCTCTCTCTCTGAATCTCAATGAGAATTTGTTTTGTGTATAAATACTCTCGCAACGAGTTTGTATTGCATATCTATTCATTCATAAACAGCAAATCGTTTGAAGAAAAAGGAAAGAAAACGTTTGTTGTTGTCGTTTGCTTAATAATTTCATCATCATTGATACACTTACGCCATCGATTGCAATTATGAAACACAGAGTGTCATAAGAACAATAAATCATATTTATATATTGTGAGATGAAAATATTTTCAAAAATTTTAATTTATCTGTTTAATGGAAAAGATTTTCCCCAACGAAACGCACATGATGTTGCTCGGCAGCTGTGTTGGATGGATTTTTCTTTCTTCCTTTTGTTACACGTCGTAGGAAAAAATCTTTTTTTCCCGAGATTACTCATCAGTGCTTCGTCGCGTATAAAAGGCCGGCTAAACATTCATTCGTATTCATTTTTCAGATAATCGAACACATTTTTAGCTGAAATGACTGGTTCACTTCATCGTCAACTTAGTTCAAATACTGAACAAGGAAATGAAACACCAACGACAGATTTACATCCGACCAAACGTACGGTTTGTATTAGTGAGGCGGATTCAGGCAATGAAGTCGAAGACGCTGAACTTCAATTCGAACAATTAACCATTACAACTAACGATGAAGTATTAACTCCATCGAATAGTCCGGTATCGGATCATGGTTATTCGGAAAGAGAACAGGAATGGCACGAAATGGACAACGAAGGTATGTCAATCGTCATCATGACGAAGCAAAAATCAAAAGATGACGCAATGTTTTTTTTCTCTTCTTCTTCTCTTCTAGTTCAATTAGCAAATACCGTCCCTGATGAAACGAAAAAAGATTTTTGCAATGATACAATGGTGGCTTTTCACGGCGAATTCGCTCGGTTAATTTCGGTTCCATTGTCATTACATTACAATGCTCGATACTTCCTCGTTTCTGAAGACGAAATGGGCGAAAATCTTCAACATTTGCCAATCATATGGAACAAACTTGACAATGCTAAAGCACAATTTCAATGTCCAAATAGTCGTTGCAAACATATCTGGACATCAATGCGGGGTCGTATCTCATTTTCAGTTGCTCATACTCAACTTGGTTGTATCATCGTCTTAAAAATCTTCGGACAAACCTGTGAAAATTGTGCAACACATACTGATGCATTGTGGTATGTCGACGAAGTCTGTCGAGTTATGAAAAATCTAGCAGAATGTATATTCAAATGTTATTATCCTGATATGTTGGGAATAGTTGATTTGACAATTCAAACAACAGATCAAAACATCTCGCGACCGGTTCGTCATATGAATCATGATCGAAATCAACGTCAAGGCAGAATGTTGGCTCCTCATAAAAGAGAATTCTGCGAAGCATGTCAACGTGGAATGTGCTTCTCACTATAAAAAAAAAAGACAATTTTCTGTTCATTTTCTAGTTTTACAACAATTTAATCCTTGTAGTTTACTTTCTTTTTCGTGCGTTTATGTATTTGTAAATTGTTGTGTTTTTATGACATAGTTTTAAAAAATAGACAAAAAAAAAGTGTTCATTCAAAATTTGGGAATTTCTATTGGCGAGATCATGAGAATTGAGAGTCCGATCATGATGAGAGGAGAAACAAATGAGAAAAAAGCGAGAAGAGCTATGATTATACCCGCAATTGCCATTGGCAAACCGAGAAGATAATCATGAGTTCGATTGACATTCGTTTGTGCGAGTCGCCAAGCGCCAGCCATTCTACAATTACAAACAAAATAAACATTCATTTTCTTCGGAAATTTCGTCGTTTTTTTCTTCATACGGAAAACTAATAAAAGCAATAATCAAAAGAATCGACCAGAATTTAATCGAATGTACAACAATAATCGGCGCTATACCAAATGAGATCATATTTGCTAGAGAATGTAATTGTATGTTGATATCTGATCGTCGAACATTTCTTCCATCGAAAAAATCACAAATTGCAGAACCGAGTATGAACAACGAGGATAAACGATAGAATCCATTGATTGACAACATCAATGAGAGAACACCGAGTATTAAATTGGAAAATGTTAAAATATGCGCATTTTTCTGGCGAAGCTTTTCTACGTATTCATCAGCTAATTTCAAATAAATGTTTATTGGTTTTAGAAATTCGTCTCGTTCTCGATTGGAATTTGACATTGTTTTTCTTTTCGAACTGAAAAAAAATCTGTCTAATTATTGAGAAACATTGATCTAACTTCATTCGACTATTGGCACAATCTGTAAGCCAATAAATTTCGTTTGATTTTGACAAATTGAGTTCGATGAAATGAGATTTTAAAATGAACTGATTTTTATTTGAAAAAAAAATTGAAATTACGAAAAAAAAACAAACGAATTTGTGCCCGACATCTATCATCACGGCGTGAGTAATGCAATTATTTGTCTATTCCTCGATCGTTTGATGATAGACAGAACACATTCGGTACTCACTTCAAATCCGTTCCGAAACATCCTAAAATGAGCAATCAAAAGTCGGCTAATCCGCCGATAAATTCCAAGAAATCCTCGAAGAAAATGCCTCCGCCACCTCTACGTCTTCCAGACTCAAATCCAAACATTGACGAAGAGAAATTTTCCCATGCAAATAAACAAGTATCAAATGCTCACTGTTGCTCGTCATCAAAAGAATGTTCACATCAATCGACTTCCTATGTTCGTTATTTAACTTTTTTTGCTTGGAAAAATAAATTTTCTTTTCCATTAGACACTTCCCGTCTGTCAACGGTCGAGAATTCTTGACACTCTAGTCGATTCGTCATCAAGGTTATTGGTGTCATCGTCGACGGCAGCTGAAACACGACAGAGAAAATCCAACTTCACTCTCAATTCGCAACAAATTAATTTTTTAAAGTAAAAAACTAACGATCTGTCCAGGCGTTATGTCGTTACGCTTGGATAGACGAACGAGAAACTGTAATTTGACTGATTTTGTTCGAACATAGGCAATTACAAGCAACACGACAAAATGCAATTCCTGATTCTGAATGGTTGGATTTCCTTCGGTTACTTTTGCAGAAATCATTCGAAGATGAACTCATCGATTTACTCGATAAATACAAACAAGTAAATCAGCCAAAAACAAACGTTTTTTTTGTTTCTTTTAAGAATTTTTTTGTTTAAATTAGACTTATTTCGATCGAGTCAATTCTCCGAACACGACTGATGAAAAAATTCGTGCTACACTTTGTGAAATGGTCTCTCAGGTACCTATCGAGAACAATGACTTAATTGCTTGCAAGCGGAGAAAAATATCAGCTAAACATGAAAGTTTTGCCTATTTAATATGTACGTCCTCCGTTGTTATTTGTTGCGTGCGAATATGTTAGTGACGAGGAAAGAAGGAAAAAAAGAGAGAGAACGAGCACGAGTAGTAGAACGGAACAAAATGTGTAGACACCCGCGCCGGGACTCGAACCCGGACTCTTCGGATGGCTCTGTGTTTAAAATCAACGTAGGAGTCCGATGCCTTAATCCATTAGGCCACGCGGGCTTGTTCATAATCATTTGACGAGTATATATTTTGTGCAGACTCTTACAACTTACTCAGACAAGTCAATTGAACAAACTTCATCGTGTCTTTCGACGGACAATTCTTCGCCGAACAAAACCGTCAAGTAAATCGAATCATTTTCGATTAAAAATTATTGCCGATGATTTAGACGCAAACGAGCTGATTCAAGTACAATTAGTTGTGAACAAACAACGACAACAGCCATTCTAACGAATCAAACGAAATTTCTTATTAGTTACATCATTCCGGATCAAAATTTCAAACAAAATAGTAATCAAAAAGCAACTAATCAACAACGGTTGAAACAATTTCAAAAGAGATTCTCTCATCTATTCAAAGTATATTTAGTGTTTCTTTGCCAGTGAATAGACTTGAAAGTAATCACACTTGTCATTTAGTATATTCCAACAACAGACGAACAATTAGTTTTGAAAGAACAAGGTTATTTAAAATCGTCGAATGAACATCAAATTTGTTTAATGTTATACGATGAAATTATTGTCTACATGGATGAATCGGATCTTGAAATCAGGTAGAAAACTGTTTTCAATTCGAATGTTGTTTTGTTGAATCGATTTTTTCTTTCCAGTGGAATATCAATCGAGAATTCATTCACATTGGATGAATCGTTTCTTGAACATATGAAATCTACTTTTTCCTAATACAAAAAAACTTTGTTTTCTTTATATAAATAATAAAAATTTCTGTGCTTTATTATTGATAATTCTGAATCTTTTTTTACTTGATTTTAGATAAGCTAAAGAGAAATGACTTGGTTAAATGATTGGTTGATTGAGCATCTATTTTTGTATAAACATGCGTTGAATCAAGCTGATCCTCGAACAGAAAATTGGTTTTTATTATGGAAAGATCCGATTCCGACATTGACATTAACGAGTCTCTATTTTCTGATTGTTGGCATCGGTCCACGTCTCATGCAATCGGCTAAACCAATTCAAATACCAATAAGCATTCTCTTTAGTTATAATATCATCTTGGCAATTCTGTCGGTTTATATCGTCGAGGAAGTAGAGAGATTTACATCTAATCGATCGGTTTGAAATCTATTTTCGTTTTCAGTTGATTGTTGGCGTCTATCTGAGTAATTATAATCTGATGTGCGAACGGGTGACTGTGTCGTTTGATGAAAACGAAATGAAGATTCCTCGAGCGTTATGGTTTTATTATATATCGAAAGCGGTCGAGTTTTTTGATACATTTTTTATGATTCTTCGAAAACGTTCGAATCAAATAACGTTTCTTCATGTTTTTCATCATTCGTCGATGTTTGTAATTTGGTGGATAGTTCTTACATGGGCGCCTGTTTGAATTCAAAAGTTCATCTTTCTTGATCAATCGAAATTTGCGTTTTTGTTTTCAGAGTGGACAAGCATGGTTTGGACCAATTTTAAATTCTATTGTTCATGTTTTCATGTACTCTTACTATGGTCTCTCGGTTATTCCCGCTTTAAAAGATAAACTCTGGTGGAAAAAATATTTGACCATGCTTCAACTGGTAAATCAACTGAAAAACGATGTTGAGTTTAGTCGTTTCTTTTTAGATTCAATTCGTTCTCGTCTTTTGTCATACGACATTCGGATTGGTATCAGGTTGCGATTATCCATTATGGTAAAAATCAAATCTTTTGAAGAAAAAAAAACGATAGTTTATTTGTCTGTTAGGGGTCAATGGTTGTTGAGCATCTATATGATAATTATGCTGGTTCTTTTTCGTAATTATTACGTCCATGAATATGTAACAAAGAGCAATAATCTCAAACGTTCAAAAGAATTCTAGTCAATCAAGATCCGTCAATTATTATATCTGTGATAAATATAATTTGACCCGTCACATTTTTAGTCATGTGAATCCTTTCATAAGTATATTAGGAAGTGTTTTCGTATACGTGCGTGTTTGATGTGTTTATTCATCAGTTTTGTTAGAGAATAAAAAATAAATTAATAGGGCCGATATCGAGAATGTGGTTGAAATCGAACTCTTCTCGGAATGAATTCTTGTCGATCATTTAATTCAATTCTGTACCAAGGAAAATTTCTTGTCATCGAATCAGTTGATGAAAGATTGTGATTGTAGTAACATCGATGGCCGAATCGACAGTAATGATGCCGTAATAAACGTTGACATGGAACAGTTTTTAGACGTTGTTTGTGCCATTCGATAAGCGAGTTTTTATCTTCAGTTGTTGTAAAACAACGCCAACTACGCGCGATAAATGTCGATCGAACACGACATAATGGACATTGGCCAGCAGTTTCTTTGTCAATGATTGAACTCTAATCAAAAAAGAAAAGAAAAAGATTGAATCAAATCAAGAAAATCGATTTTTATCATCGTGTACAGTTCGTCTCCAAGTGACTAAGCAATCGAAACAAAAGAAATGATCGCAATTATTTTGTAAACCGAATTGTTTATTTGTTTGAGAAATATTTTCTAAGCAAATGTAACAAGTCATACTACGAACAGATCGAAGTTCGTTCGAGAGATTTTCTTCATTGATCGAACTCATTCCATTTCGTTTTTCAGTAAACAAGAATACACAAACAAAGAACGAAAAAAACAAAAGACTTGACAGGAAATTGAACAGGAAAATTTGAAGAGAAACGAAATGAACTTATGCAAAGACAAGAAGAATTTTTGTTTTCAAATAAAATGCGCGAATGATTTCCACGGTTATGCTAAAAAATGTCAAAGTTAATTTAGACCAAATAAGAGCAAATTAATCCTCCGATTCTGAATGTTCGGAGACGGATTCAGGAGCATCTTGACGCGCTAATACACGCAATCCGCTTGTAAGATCTTTACCACCATGTGAACTTTTATCTAAAGCACTTGTCGAACTATATTGTTGAACTAAATTCGAAACTGCTCCTGTCGTTGTCGTTGTTGTTGTTGCCGTTGTGTCTCGAAGATTATTCAAAGCAGGTGCACTTGTACTTCGTTGCGATGGATTCAATTGATAGAACGGTGCAGCCGTTCGAAATTCCTTTCAAAATAATAAATCATATAAAAAACGAACAATCAAAGGTCAAAATCTACTTGTAAATCATGTTCGATGTCAATAGTCTTCAACTGTTGTTGCGCTTTCGTGTACATTTCTATGGCACGTGCATGATATGCCAAATGAATTAACGTGTAATCCGTAAAATATTTCTAAATATTTAAAAAATTTCTTAATTTCAACACTCGAGAAATAAAATTTTACTTTGAGATCAGTTAATTTCATTTCTTCGAATTTATCCATTTCGTCTTCGAGAACAGTCGTTGCTCGTGATGCTTCAGTTTGAGCGTATTCAGCTGTCACTTGCATGGCAACGATTGCATCGCGATTGTTCGGATCTCGAGCTGATGTTTGTTGCAATTTTCGTTGCCGTTCAGTGCCTTTATCACGAGCACTAATCGCTTTTTGTACGGCGTGCTAAAACAAACGAATTTTATGTTCTTATTCAAACGGAAAAGTGAATTCACTCGTTTAATTTTGAGAACTTCACCATATTTAGCTAGAGGTTCGAGTATTTGATTTTCAATTCGTGTAATCTTTAGATAGAAAATAGAAAATGAATTTGCTTTTATCAATCTACCAGAGTATTATGATAATCTTCGACGGCAGACAGATAAGATGCGTAATTTTGTAAACCTTGTCGTAATGTTGTATTGATACGCTCTCGATCGGCAAATTCGAAGATATTATTCACGAATTGATCATTACATTCACGTAGTGCTGCTTCTTTACGACAAACTTTGCCAAATTGAGTACAAAAAGTTCCAAGATATTGTTCGGTTTTGTTAATACGTCCTAAGATAAATTTTGCACCTGATGGATCACTAAATAGAAGTGACACACAAACAATATTCGTGTCAATTTCAAATGAATCTTTTAATTGAATTACTCGAATAAAGACGACGACATTGATCAAATCTTCGAAACAAAATGAAAACGAAAACGAAAACGAAAAGACAGTTCGTAAATTACCATTCTTTTCAATCGAGCGATGGTTACTACTAAGCAACAGTTGCATTGATACTGTTAAATATTCATGTGTGAGAAGAGCTCTTCGAAATGAAATATTCATTTTCATGCGATCGATTTCAAGTAGTTCTTTTTTTGTGATAAGTTTCGATCGGATTCGAACGTATCGGTAGATGTCATTACGCTACAGACACAAAACGGAGAGATAACAAAAAGCATATTCGAAACTTGATTAGTAATAGTCAATAAACCGTATCATACTCAAAACACAAATTGCGTTTCATTTGATTAATAAGATGAACTCGAATAATCGATGGCAATACAATCCTTATAATAAAAATCAACCGTTGAAACCAGTTATTCAACCGACAGTTTGTAGAAAGCAAATGTTTGTTTTATTTGTTTAAATTGAATTTTTCAGAGAATTCCATCTGATCGAGTTTGCAAAGATGTTCCATATCCGATCGTACACAAACTTCGTATCGATGAATTATTCGATTTTCGAAATCGAGAATTGCCCAACATCGATCTCTTAGCACATCACTTCAAAAACGAAGGCATCGTTTTTTTTCAAATTCTCGATCTTTAATATCTTTCATCTCAGGTCGTCTTGCTGAACCCACTTGGCGTCATCTTTTCTCTCAAGCTAAATCACTTTTTCGTCAAGAACCTAACATTATCTCTCTTCCACGTGGTTGTACGATCGTAGGTGATATTCACGGGCAATTCTATGATCTCATGACAATCTTCGAATCAGGTGGTCGACTCGGTGAACAACCGTATGTTTTTCTCGGTGATTATGTCGATCGTGGTTCGTTTTCTTGTGAATGTCTGTTTCTTCTTCTCGCTCTCAAATTAGTTCATCCTCGTTCTCTAATTCTTCTTCGTGGAAATCACGAATCTCGACAAATGACTCAAATGTTTACATTTAAAAAAGAATGTCAAGTCAAATATTCTCTCGATCTCTGGTACGAATCCATGATTCTATTCGATTCATTGCCAATTTGTGCGTTGATCGATCAACGATTTTTATGTATGCATGGCGGAATTTCTCCTTACATCAAAACACTCAACGATATCGCCAAAATCAATCGTTTTCAAGAACTTCCATCCGAAGGTCCATTCTGTGATCTCATGTGGTCGGATCCGCATCGACAATTCGCTGAACACGATACACCACCATGGATATTCAATAAAACACGAAATTGCTCGTTCTTTTTTAATTACAAAGCATGCGAACAGTTTCTCATCGAGAATCGACTGCTATCAATTATTCGTGCACATGAAGTCGTACCCAACGGTTTACTTCTTTATAATCAAGGCTCACTATCGAAATTTCCCGTTCTTATTAGCGTTTTTTCCGCTCCTAATTATTGCGATGTCTATAATAATACAGCAGCAATCATCGTCTATGATTATCAACGTCATTTTCGTCCCATTCATTTTCAACATCGGCCACATCCATTCGTCTTGCCGAACCATGAAAATGGCTTCGAATTAGGTCATCGTTTGATGAAAACCTATGTACAAGAAATCATTCTAGCTTTGATTCAAGATTACACACGAACTGCTGATCCATCGACGACTGACCATGTGACCAAACAATTGAAAAACAAAGAACAAATGTTAAATGAACATACGCATAAATGTCGACGATTGAATCGTTTGAATATACAATTAGGTAATTTAACACCGTCGGAACAATTTCAAGAGAAAGCTTTGAATAATCAAAATCTTTTCGAACAAGAAACTGAGCTACTATCGACAGACAAGAATTCATCGACAATATTCGATGCAGCATCGAAAATCGATGCTTTATATGAAGAACGAATCTATTGAGAGATTTCGAACTTGATGTCGTTTATTCTGGATTTGATTTATTAATAAAATAATTATAATATTATCAATCCTAAAGGGCTTTTCTTTTTTAAATGAGGATAATCGAGAAGAAGAAAAAAAAAACTACGGAGCAAAAAAAAAAACGAAATGTTTCATTTTAAGTCTTTATTTGTTGTGAATTCTGTTGGTTTCATTGTCGTTTCAATAGTAACCTAAATAAAAACATTCGAACAACTAAGTGCAAAAAAAAAGATTGATGATTTACGGTAATATGGATAAATAATCACGGGACTTGTTGGACGTGATCGTCGAACTGGACTAACCGATCGACTACGAACCGGACTTGAATATTCTCGTCGAGTTGGACTCGATGCTCGAGAACGACTCTACATAAAAACAAACAATTTTCATTCATCAAAATCCGCTTATATTCTAAATTGACGGCATCATACCAATGAGGCACCACCTCGTTTTGTGCATGCTTCACCCTTCAGACAGAAAAACGAAGAAGAAGATTACATTCGAATAAGTGTCAACTCGTACTTTAACTAAAACACGTGCACCTTGTACTAAGGCGGGCCAAACATGATGATCGACTATTGGATTTGAGTATTCCGAATCATAACTTCGTCGATATCTAAATCGATTTGTGTGATTTTAGTTGAATTCAAAAAACGAGAAAAGAAATTTTACTTCGCATCATCAAAAACTTCCGAATCAGTACCAAATGAGATGTCAATTGGATAGGCGAGACATGCCATATGCCAAGCAACGCGTGCAACTTCACGAATAAATGTATTTAAAATTGAATAACTAACACCAAGTGGAAGAACTAATGATGGTCGTCGATATAGATTATCGATGATTTCCTAAATTTTATTGATTTTTTTTTTCAAAATCTTGATTTGAAATGTCACTCACTGCAACCACAGCTGATAATTCGAAATAATCAAGATTATGATTAATATAATCTTGAACATAGTCTTCAAGTGTAGCCGGTCCTGTATGTGAAACAACTAATTGTGAACGAAGACGTAATTTCCATTCACTGAAACGTCGTTTTGTAACTGAAAATGCTTCCTAAAACATGTTTCAATTCCTCTCAATGTCAATTTTGAATTTTTCTCTCTCTCTACTTGAACAACAGCATAGCAAATACGTTGATTCATATCGTAGTCTGTCGAGACAGTTCGAAGAATGTCCATTGCATTGAGACGATCACGTGAATAGAGTTCGTTGAAACGTTGAATCAATGTGTCTTCTCGGACTTTTTGCAATGTACTATCGGTTGAAACTAAGGCTCGAACTGGCGAAAATGAGCGAACTGGTGAAAATGAACGAACTGGCGATGACGAACGAACTGGTGAAACAGAACGTCGACGAACATAACTTGAAAGAAATGTCGACAATGTGAGAAACAATTTGTTGAAATCGATTGTTATTCGGTTTTTTTACCTTGACACAGGCGAAGGTGAACGAGTTCGAGCTCGTGAACGTCTTTGAACAAATTCAATATCATCACGTAAACGACGAATTTCTCGTTCGTATTCACCGACAATAGTCGATCGTGGTTTATATCGTTCGAGTGACAGACGAAATTCTGCATCACTCAATCTACACAAACAGTCATTCGATTCTCAATCAAACTCGATCGTTTTACCGTGTTCGTAAATTAGACAATTCTGCTTCGATAAGCACTTTTTCTCCTGTTGATTTTGCTCGTTCATCAATTAATTCGGCTCGTGTTTCTTCTAGTCTAGAATATGTTAATCTCGATGTTAGATTGGCAAACAAACAACTCTATTGTACTCTGCTTCGAGTCGAGCATTATCAACATTGGCATGACGTAAATCCAAGTCAAGTTCGCTTAAGTTTCTGTCGTATTCATCAGCTAATGATTGAAATTCGGATTCAGTTCGAAGATGAGCATATGGATAACGCCACCAAGCTAATGGATACAAATCCGAACCTGTATTACTCAACAGACCGTTGAGATACGATGCTTCGACATTAAGAAATGGCAAAAGACGTGCTCGAATCGTTGATGCACCACCATAAACACCACCTAGTCAATAGAAAACGTGTTGAAATCAAAATGAAAGAAAAAAAACTAGTAAAATTTGTTGTTATTCCCCGCCGACAGAAGCTGATATCACCTGGTGCTTGTATTTATGAAAAACGTCGAACAATGCACGAAGTGTATCAGCCGTTTCGCGCAAGATAGTATCTTTAGTTGACATACGGCAAAAGAAAGAAGAAGACCGAAGGAAAAAAAACTGAACGTTTCCATCATCTTCAATTGTCGTACGCGCAGAAAAACCGTGTGAGTGAATGCGCGAACGAGAAAGAAAGAGAGAATACATAATAATAAGAGAAAACGAGAGACAGAGAGCGAGAGAAGAAAAAAAAGAAAAAGAGTCCCGATGCCCGGAAGAAAGTATTTTCATTTGACGAGTAGAGAAAAAAAATGAGACCGACCTTTTTTTCTTCTTCTTTTGCGTTCTTTTTCTATATCACGCACTCACACATCATCATCATCATCCATGATGGTTGAACAATCATGATGAGATTTTTTTTCTCTACTCTTATATAGAGAAAAGCTCGATCGAGCTTTAGTGAGTTTCAATTAGGGATGTAAGGATAGCGGAAAGGAAAAAAAATAAAAGATGGGTTAGAAACGATGAAAGGAAGGAACGAAGAAAAGAAAAGAATATTGCCTCTGACATACAATATAAAGAGAGGAGAAAAAAAGGTGTTCACAACAGCGAAAAATGAGCTTCTTATTATAAATCTCTAATCTTGAACTTGTATTTTACTTAATAAGAAAAAAAATGTCTAATTGAGCATTAATGTTAACATATTCATCTAACTTTTTGCAAATGTCAAAAAGAAGAAAGCATCTGGCAATTAATAATCTTCGTGTAATATTCCATTTCATTTTATTTTAATAAAAGAAGAAAAAAAAAGTTGCTATTGAATGCTCTCAATTGCTCAATTTCTTTTGTTGAGAAATATTAGTAACGAAAGAAAATGAGGAAAAAAAGAATTCTATTTACGCATCAAAGAATAACGATAGAATTAGTCATGTATAGCAAACTCAAACATATTCTTCTTTGTCTTTTCTTAATAAAAATCTGTTGTTTATGTTAAACATGGTCTGAACGAGTCGAATAAAAAGAAACGTAATTTTACTCGTCCTTCCTTTCTTTTTCCTCTTCTTGATAATTCTTAGTACGAAGTCTTAAGGAAGGAAATATGCACGGGAGCGAGAATGAAGTGAAGAGGAAAAGAATAAATAAGAACGAATATGTGTTCTTAGATTAGTAGAGAAGCAAAAGAAGATGACTGACTATGCCGAACAGATTCAATGTAAGCGTGCATCGCACAAAATTGTCTTCTTTGCTTAATTATAGATGATGAAAAATGAAATAAGATAAAAGACAAGGACAGAAACGAGCAAGAAAGAAAATGACATGCTTTACCAATCCCTAATGGTTATATAAGATGATGTTCAGAAAAATGTCGACTCAAAAACTATTATGACTGAAAAGACACACACACACATGAAACTAGACAGATAGTGCGTGAGACTGAATCTAAACTCTTCAATTGAACAGAAATTTCAAGCGTGACATGCTACTATTCATTTGGGATTGCATGAGAAAATGTTTGATCAATTTTCTATTCGAAATTTCTATCTGTCAATGTGTTTTGACCTGTGGATGCAATTAATAATAAAATAGTGTCATAGAAACTATCATCGAACAACTTACTTCTATATTAAACGATTTTATCTTCTCTCACAGGAAATCGAACGAGCTGAAAAACACATTTGGTAATTATTGTCAATAGGTTTTATGTTGCTGTTGTTTGAGAGACAAAGAAAAGCAACGAATATCCTTCGATTTATCCTAAGTGGCTAAATTCAACCTTGAAAATGTTTGTCATGATCGTGTTATTTGAAAATAGAAAAGAAAAATACGAAACAAGAATTTGAATTTCTATTTTTCTTTTTCGTTTCCTAGTGCTTCTTATCGATGAACATACAACTCGAAGGTCTTCTTTCTCATGACTCAATATACAAATCGAATGTCGACATTTTTCCATTCGTAATCAAACAAAATAAACTTCACTTGCCTTCCGCCGAAACGAGATTGAGCAATTTGAAAAGTTCTCGTTGAACACGTGCATTCAATTCAATAATATCAATACATCGAGATACATTCGTATCACATGAATTCGACTAAATTAATAAAAAAGAAAAACAACAAAATGACCATTGACCTCAATCGAATTGACAAAAGAATTTACTAAATAAGTATCATTCAAACGAGAAAGTTTATCCTGAAGTGTATTAAATGTAGACAGATCTGTCAATCGTCGAAGGAAGATTTTTGCCGACATAATGCAGAATGTTGTTGTGTGTGTGTGTTTGCGGTTGATGTTCTCTTTAAAAATGAATGTATTTAGAATGAATGATGAAGACAAACAAAATGAAATAACGAGTAGAAAAAGAGAATTTTTTCGTTTCTTCTTTTCAATCCACAAAAATCAAACAGAAAAGAACATTTTAAATAAACTAGACAAAGAAGAAAAAGAGAGGCAACGGCAGAGAGTGATTGATTGCGAAATTTCTGTATTTTTTTTCGTTTTTGATTCAAAAGAAAACATAGAAATGTAAAGTGAAGTGCTACTGGTGTCGAACATCGTATAACAATCAATAACAACAAATGAATCGATCAACGAGAGCGAGAGCGAAGCGAAGACGCAGAGAGAGAGAGAGAGAAATTCAAATTTCGAGATGCTGTTGTTGCGGCTTTGATGAGTTTGTTAAGAATGGGGAGAGAGAGAGAAAAACATTAACGAGACCGATTTTAAACAATTTTTTTCTTTTTTTCTTTTTGGATTCATAAGTAGTAACAAAGAAAAAACGAAAAGAATTTGTCTTTGAAAAGTTTAAACAATTGGTACAATTTTTCCGAAACCACTTGAAATCGCTTTACTCGGTTGTTTTCCTGGGGAAAGTCGATAGAAAACAGTCGAAACACCTGTTGCGTCAATTTGAATGTCATCCGTTGCCGCAACTCGAACAATACTAATGCCAGTTACTCGTACAATCGTTCGTTTACTCGACAAAGTAAACGCATTGATATCCCCAGCTCCTTTTCCATCGAAAATCGCTTGTTCTCGTACTTGACCCCAAAATCGACTGTTACCCGAGCCGGTAAAATGAACTTCGAATGTGTTCACATTGATTCCCATTGCAATATTTGCAACGCCACGATTGTCGAGAATAAATCGATCGTTATTTGTATTTGAAATGCCCGTGTCATCGGTGAGAGTATTGCCCGTGCCTTTAATTGTATAACGATGAAGAGGAGAATCGAATCGAATCGATGCGTAGATGTTTTTCTCCGATTGAAATGAATTCGAAAGACGAATCGAAAGAATATGATGATCGATGATTTCGACAATGACATGACGTTGTGCATCGACTGTTGTTTCGATTTCAACACTTGGCATCGAACTTTTATTCACAATTTGACTGAGATAAACATCGAATGTACCATCGATGTGAATTTCATCGAATGATGAAAGTAATGTTCGTGCTTGACGAACAATTGTCGAATTGACTTGACCATTTGTCAATGAGAAACAGATTACAATCACAATCGTACAGACTAACATCGTAAAATACTTCGAAATGAACAAATCTGATACTCAATAGAAATCTTATATATGAGAGAAAAGTGATTCTATACTTCAAATAGTTGCATTGAAATTTGAATCTCTGTTTAGTTTTTTGTTCGACACAAGAAAAAAAAATATGCGAATAAATCAACGACAGACATAGAGTTGAGTATTATCGCCACACCAATTTCGATCGTCGCAATTAAATAAATTCGATATACAATAAGTATTTCGACATCGATAGAGATTATCCGCACGTGAACATGTTGCAACGGCTAAAAAAGAAGAAAAAAAAACAAATTATTCTTTCGTCTTTTTTCTTTAGTTACGAAAATTAAGTGCAACATTGAGAACGAAACCACCACCAACGAGACCATCATTATTCGAAATAAAATTAATAATAACCGTATTCGACGATACTGTCTATAGAATATTCAAATTCTCGTAGTTTGATTGGATTTTCAATTAACTTTTTACTTTAACATAATATTTTTTAGTTCCACATTGTAACGATTCATTTGGATTTAGAATTGAATTGGTTTCTTTTTTTCCATCGTAAATAATAAGTTTATCACCGTGACACGAAATATCGATTTTATCAATAACAACAATAATACGTTGATTCGTTGTTGAACCTTTGATTGTTAATGTACAATCAACATTCGGTGCATAATTACTCGATGAAAAACTGAAATAGACTCCTGGTAATTTATCACCATTGAGTACAATTGTTGAGCCACAGTTAATATTCATATCTAAATGAATTCTATTTGAATATTCGTGAAAAGATATTGATTTACTTGAATAACTGTATGGGGAACTCGTTCCACGACTCAATGAAAACATTGGAAAACATATTAAACCAACGAGTACGAGAATATGAAAATACGACATATTTTCTTTCGTTGTAGTGATATAGAATAAAAATAACTCAAGTATATAAAATGAATAAATAAAAGCAATCATTAGCAGGACTATTTTTTCTTCTTTTTACATTCAAAGTTCATGAAGCACAACTTCATATTAGGAAATAATGATGATTGATGACGAAAATGATTTTTTTTCTCCTTTATTTTCAAAGAAAAACGACAAAACGAACGAATAATGATCGGTCTATGTGAATATTATTTAGAAATAAATATAAAGTTTAACATTGTTCGAAGATACGAATACCTTGTACACCAAGATCAAGTATAACAACGTCAGGTTTAGTGTCGGCATTAAAATCGGACACTCCTCCAGATATTGCAACGGAACCAGCTGGATAACTAGTTTGATTATAAAAGGTACCATCGCCGGTATTGAGATAGATCGTGAAGAGAGATGTTCCTTGACTACAAACGATAATATCTGGTTTATTATCGTTGTTCATATCACTCAATATTAACACTTTTGGGCTTGAATCCGTTGAATAATTGCCCCAATAATAAAAACTACCATCGCCTACGCCTAAGAGAACAACGAATGTCGCCGAATTAGCGTTCATAACGATGACATCCTGTTCGGTATCATTGTTGACATCAGTGACTATCAATGAACTTGGCACAGGACCATAACTTGAATAGGTACTTTGAGAAGGAAAATTGCCATTGCCTGTATTCAAACGAACACCAATATTATCACCCCATTGATGTGTATATAGAAGATCATATAAATTATCATTATTTACGTCAACGATTACTATTGAACTCGGTCTTAAAGCCGTAGGATAAATAGTTCCATTTCCAAAAGTTCCATCGCCTTGATTAAAAAACACAAAGATATTATTCGCACCCGTCGCTGTAAGAACAAGATCATTGTGATCGTCATTATTTAGATCAACGATACCGAATGAAGTTGCGCCTGAATTTATTGGATATGCAATTTGTGGCAAGAAAGTACCATTTCCTGTATTGATAAAAACACTGAAACTGTCTGCACCTTGATGTCCCACGATAATATCCGACACATTATCGCCATTGATATCGCCAATAGCCAAAGAAATCGGATAAGTTTGAGCTGTATAACGAACTTCAGAAAGAAATGTTCCATCGCCAGCATTTTGAAGAACACTGATATCGTTCGACATAAAATTCGCCACAACAACATCCGGTTTACCATCGTTATTTATATCACCAACGGCTAATGAAGATGGACTTGAACCAGCTCCATAAGCAACCGAATCAAGAAACGTCTTATTACACCCTATAATAATAATCAATCGTTGATTCGAACAGTTCATTGACATGCGACTTACTTGTTATTGGAGGTCGGTCGACACTATTAGCTATCAGTGTTTGAATATTTTCCTGGGCTATTAAACCACCGAATTGACTTGGAAAAGTTGAGAAGATTTCACATTCGTTACTCGTCTGATCGAATGTGATCGTACGACAGTTAGAATTCGATAAACATGCTGTTTCACAGCGTCTTACATTACTAACAGTAATGATTTGCGAAGATGAGCATTGTGTACCAATACATTGATATTTCATATTGTTTATTCGAGTTAATCGTAAATGATGAATCTCCTGTGTAAATGATTTTATCACCAATACACAGAACAACAGCAGAATTTGATGCATCGTATATTTATTTTAAACTTAAAATTCCGTTTTTGAAAGAAAACGCTCGCTTTTATATGACACACGTCATTTTTAGAAGTGCTCTAGATTTATTTTCCATTAAGATGAAAAAAGAAAATTGAAACATCTTTTTTTTATTGTTATTAAAAATAGATGAGTATGCGAACTTGTTTAAAGCATATAGACGAATCATATTTTATTCAACAAAATGAAAGAAACGCTGATGTCAATGATGATACGTTTGGACAAAGTAGAGAACGAACACCTGTTTGAAACATAACAATGAGACGATGCATTTTTGTGCAATTAAAGAAAAAGATTACTGAAGAAGGTTTTATCGAACATAGTTATATAGAAAAAAGAAGAAAATTAAAATCGATTTAGTTGAATATAACTGGTGAGGAAATTAGTTTCTCGATTTTCTTGAGTTTTTTCAATCCTTCTTCTTCGTACACATGGTTTACACGGAGTCGTTATTAATATTGCCGGTTTTCCGTGCATAGGCAAACGTCTTGTTGATTCTACTTGAACTTTGCCCGATGCAATGCGATATTGACCTGCAAATGGAAGAAACCAAAACCAATTGTCATCTCGTAATGCAGCACATATAAAATAACAAGCTCCAATAAAATACACAATATCTCCGTAAGTATACAACCAATTAGTATTATATTGCAGAGGATCGACATTGATTTGTACATAATACACTAGATAAATAATTGAACTTATGACTGTTGTTAGCCAAGCCATTGTATCTGGATCATCGAAAGTAAAACCACGACCGATAGTACGAACATAAGTCATATGCCAAGATATGATCCTAAATATGTAGCAATCGACGAGGAAGAATATTCTCAATCAAAAACTAGAACTTACCATCCAACTGAAGCGAATAATTCGATAATAGCAGCCGTTAATTCTATTTTATGTACAGCTAGTGTATAATAACTGCCTAATGTATCTTCTCTCGAATACCAAATAGCTGACCAAAGATATAATCCACCTTCAATATGATTCAAATATTCGGGAATCATGATAATATCAAGCCACGATCGATCTTTCCATGACCACCAATACAGAAAAGCTGTTATCAAGTGAATAATAGCAAAAACTTGAATAAAATCATATATGTTTATTCTTTTAAATTGTTTTTTTCTTCAATTTTTAAACATGAACTTACCAACAAATAGATGATTTGCTAATGGAACATTTCCAACTGGTTCATCAAGACCGAGATTGATCGTACTATTGGAATTATCATCATTTGCTGTTCCGTTTAAATATGGATTAAAATCAACAATTAAAATTCCAATCGTATAAACAAGATAAATTACATTAGCTAACATATATCGACTGCGCAGTGTTTTTTTCATGCATATTGGTACTCTTGTACGTATCTGTTTCCATTGTAATGCTTGCCAGATCGAATCAAATGCTTCATATTCATAAAATGGAGCTGTTAAATCATCTTCATCATCACTATTTTGATCCGTACATATTTCGACATTTTCGTTATTCATAGTATACTTTCAACGTAACAACACAGTCACATATGCACACGTTTTTCATGCATAATTAGTTTCACGGCATGGTTATATGGTATAAACGTTTCTTTTCCTCTTCTTTTTTTTATTCATTGAAAACAAATCTAAACACCCAGATGATTCACGTTTTTTTTATTCAATGAAGAGAAGGTCTTATCAATTGATTTATATCGTATTTCACACAGCAGAAAATTAACGATATAAAAAGAAATTAGATTTGTTTTTTTTTTCAAAATGATTTTTTCAATTATTTTACTTCTATTTTTGCAAATCTATTCTCTAAATGGAGCTCGATTGATCAGTAATGAAATTGAAACATGGTGGCACGATCATTTCGAATATAATGACAATTCTCCTGTTCAAGATAATTCTGTTCGAGCATCGACAAACTATAACATTCGAATAAAATCAACCAATCGAAATGATACAAATATCTATAATTCATTTGTCTATATGAGTATTCCTCGTGGCGGAAGACAAAAATGGGAATACGAGGATTCTGATGGCGCTGAATTTGCTAATCGATCTCGATTGACAATGAGTTGGTCGACATTTCTCTATCGAACTGATGTTTGGATTTTTATTGAATTACGTAATTTATCAAATTTCATCTCATCAATCGATGACGTTGTCGTTCGACCAACGTATCTCAATTTTCAAAAAGAATTCATTAATAACAAAACAATTGCTATTTTAGTTCCATATCAATCGATTGGTTACAGGTTTTGAATTCTATTCAAATATTGACTAATCTTTCTTTTTTACATCACGTAGATTTTCAATTGAATTTACTGATGATCTATTTACAACTTATAATTTAAATAACGAACCAACAGAAAATAGTTCAGGCTTAGCAATACATCGAGAACCACGTAATGCTCTATTAATATTCGCAGAATCGATGATAGATGATACAGAAAAAGACAAATATATTCCAAATCCAATTGATAATCGGATTTATTATGTTTCTGAAGGTGAAGTGAACAATTTAAATCCAATTGAATCGAATGTCATTTTCTTTAAACCTGGTATTTATTATATGCCATGGAATTATCATGCATTGCTATCGAATAATGTCACTTGGATTTATTTCTCACCTGGTGCTTATGTCAAAGGAGCTTTTCAATTTCAATCATCGAATAATCTATTAAAAGTAACAGGTTTTGGAATTATTTCAGGAGAAAAATATGTTTATGAAGCTGATGTCAATAATTCTTATCATCACACAAAGAACAGTGAATGTTGGTCAACATGTGTTAAAGCACTTCGTTTTAATTCAACGAATGACGAACAAATGCTTGATCTTCATGGTATAACCATATCAGAACCATCCTATCATACATTTGTTGTCTATGGAAATGAACAAACATTTCATATGAATGTACAATTCTATCATCAAGTTGGTAGTTGGTATTGGCAAACGGATGGATTAGAAATTTATCCACAAAGTATCGTTCAAAATTCATTTTTTCATTCGAATGATGATGTTTTAAAAATCTATCATTCGCACGTTCAAATCAATAATATAATCATTTGGAAGAATGAAAATGGACCTATGATTCAATGGGGATGGTCGCCAAGATCGATTCAAAATGTAACAATCGATCAAATCGATATTATTCATAATAGAATTTGGTGGTCAGATATTAAGTATAATACGTGTGTGTTGAATTCGGCTACGTATTATGCTGATATGGAAGCAACGGACACGGCTGATCCGAATCAATGGATTGTGAATTTAACGATTTCGAATGTTCGATCCGAAGGAATGAATCCGTGTGCAATGAGAATTTATTCACTTTCGAGTTTTCAATTGATTCGAATTGAAAATCTTTGGATTGAACAATGGAATCAATTAGATAGAACTTCACAAATAAGTCTGTTCAAAGCGTTTACAGATAAAAATCGAAATCAAGTTCATATTGGAAATCAGTCGAAAGATAAAAATGGTTTGGCTATTGTTAATTATACAGTAGGAACAACGAAAGTCTCAAGATTGAATGACAATTGGCAAGATTTTAAAATTGGACGACTCGATTTCGATGGTAATCTTTGGGACAATTGGGATGCTTTTTGATTTATAGTGATAGATAAGAACTCACTCTCAAAATGTTTTCTTTTTATTTCTTATTAAACGAAAAAAGAAAATAAAAGCGGTATTACAAATACTAATATTTAATTTTTCTTCTTAATATATGTTATGAATTCTCTGTAGTCATCCAAGTACTGAATTGACATTTGTTGTCGGTATTGGTTTTGAATCTCTTCGAATTTTCCACTGAGACTTGATCTCCATGACCACAATTCAACTCGGTAACCTTTAGACAAAATTATTTTAACATGATCAGGTGTGGCATAACCTCTGCTCTCTTGACTGCCTTTTCCAGCTACCAAAACTATAGTGAGCTTTAGATCCCAAGACACAGTTCTATCTTCGAACACTTTGCATAGCTTATTTGTCTAAGAATTTAACAACATTCTATTGTATATGGCAAATGAAATTAGTAAACAATCTTACCACATCAGCCAGTTTTTCTTGTGGCATACATGTAAAGTTGCATGCTTCCCATTCTTTGCAAGTAGATTTTATATTGGGTGGTATTATATTACAAACTATTTTGCCTTCAATATCACTGGAACGCTTGTTTTGCTGAATTAGTTCTAATAATTTTAAGTTGTTTAAATAGATGGATCGATTTTGCGATCCGTCTGACATATTTTGTGCACCATAAAAAACATTTGCATCGTCAATAAAAATCCAAAATTTGTAGATCGGTTGTCTTGGAATAGGATATGGCTACAATCGATCAAACACGAGCTCACTTATTATTGTATTCCTATTTTATTTAAACAAAACATCATAAATACCTCTGTCCGTTTTATACGTCTCCGCGTTTTAACTTCTGGTTCTATGGGCTCACGTTGTTTTCGAATCCAAATTATGACGGCGAATAAAACCAAACAAACTATAGTAATAAATAAAAGAATATTCATTGGAATAGTTTTCATAAAAAAGAAACTAAACAAAATGTGTGCATTACTTTTAAATTGGCGTGCTTATCAGATAAGGTCGTAAACAAACTAGGGATTAAACTAGAATGGGACTGCATCGGAAAAAAAGACTAATGTTATCTATATCAAAAGATAAGACCATTTCACTGCACGCTTGTATTATGAAATTAAATTATTTTTGATTGAAAAATAATATAAGTTTAATGTTTTTTTTGTAAATAGACGTGACACATGTGTAAATATGATGAAATTACTTTTCTTTTCTATATATATATATATTCACATGTGAGTTATTGCACAAGTCTGTAAATATCATTGCCAGTAAAAATTCAAATGGATTGGTTAACTCAATATGAGAATAATACGGAATTGTATAGTGATGCAGAACGTCGATGGCCTAATAGACGAAGTCGACCAGGTGGTAAATGGATATTAGCATCATTCGATGATGACTCGATTATAGTCTACCAAGCTTACAATAATGATATTGCTCAATATGCATGTCAAAATGGACATTTTCTTGGATGTCCAGGTTATAATGAACAACGAATGACATGTAGTGATTATAGATTTATATTATTATTATTATTTTCTTAGTTTTTTTCGTTTATAGGGATTAAAACAAATTTTCTTTGGATGATGTATCGATCAAAATGGGCAACACGTTCAAATCAACAACATATTCTAGCTATTTGGCTTCGTCGTTCAGCATTTGATAATTACCTAACACGAGCTGTTAATCATGATAATCAAGACATTTCATCTGATCGACTTGATATGAAAGGTCGAGTTCGTTTACAATGGGATCCCGATCATTATCCCGATGGTTCGCCTGTTCTTGGCCGTCGAGCTGTCCAAATAGGTCTCAGACAAATTCAAAGTTTTCTCGATGGTCGTGATATTCTTCGTATCGTTGATATCAGTCCATTTGTTCAACGTCAATATACAAATGCTGCTTTATCGAAAGGTCGTCGTCGACAACTCGATCAACTACATGTTCCGATTGAAAATATCTACGAACCATCTGATGAACGGATTCGACAACATGTCGAACTCGATCCATGGAATGCAACACAGTGAATAGGCCATAACATTTTATTTTTATGACTAATTTGACTCATATTTTATACGATGTTTATAAGGTGAAAAAGAACGAAGATACGCATATTTATTTACGTCACCTACTAAAAATATAAGACCTAATCATGATCAGTTTTCTCATGCGTCATTATTCAATGACGTTTCTGTAATAATAAATCGAATATAAATAGTGTAGCGTTTTTTATGTAAATTATAACAAATTTTATATAGCAATCTTATCAAATAAATCGAACAATTAAAATAAATGAACCCATCATGGATTCTCTCGTTTGGGTTGTTGATGTTCATCATCAATATAACTTTGGCTGCTAACAATGCACCATTCGTTGCGAGACACGGTTTAACTTCTAGCCAATATCAATCTGTATTTAATACTTATACTCAACAAGGTTTTCGTTTACTTTACGTCAGTGGTTATGCCATCAGTAATCAAGAACGTTTTGCTGCATATTTTGAAAAATCAAGTGGACCAGCTCAAATTTGCCGCCATGGATTGACTAGTAGTCAATATCAACAACAATTTAATACTGCAGCTAGTCAAGGTTATCGTTTAACACTCGTCAATGGTTATCCAGGAGTCGGTGGTGTCGATAAATATGTCGCTATTTGGGAAAAAACCGGCAGTACAGTTCCTCTTGTAGCCCGACACGGTCTCACTTCTGCTCAATATCAAAGTGAATTCAATACTTTGACTGGCCAAGGCTATCGATTGAAACATGTTAGTGGATATGGTATTAGCAATGTTGCACGTTATGCAGCTATCTTTGAAAAACCAGCAAGTACTCCAGCTTGGACTGCTCGACATGGACTTACATCTGCACAATATCAAAGTACATTCAATACATTAACTCAACAAGGATATATTCCTGTTGTTGTTTCGGGTTATGCTGTGAATAATGTCGATTATTATGCTGCTATTTTCGAGAAAAAATCAAGTCCTCCATGGATTGCTCGACATGGAATGACAAGCAAAGCTTATCAAGGCGAATTTACCAACAATTACTATCAAGGTTATCGTCTTAAACTCATATGTGGTTATACAAAGAATAATATTGATTATTATGCTGCTATTTGGGACAATCCTAATATGAACGGAAATGATCTCACATTGATTAACAATAAAATTCAAGCCTATATAAATCAACATTCAATTCCTGGCTTATCAATTGCTATTACTCGACAAGAACGTCTCGTTTTCGCCAAAGGATTTGGTTTTGCTGATACATCAGCTGGTGAAAAAGTTCATCCTAATCATTTATTTCGAATAGCCAGTGTATCGAAACCAATGACATCAATCGGCATTATGAAACTCATTGAACAGGGCAAATTTTCTTTAACTTCAAAAGTATTTGGTGCATCGACACTACTCGGAACGACTTACGGAACGAAAGCATATAGTGCACGATTGAAAAATATTACAGTTCAACATTTGCTCGAACATACCAGTGGCCTATCGAATGATGGTGGCGATCCAATGTTTATGAATTATGATCTCAATCAGAAACAATTGATTGATTGGGTACTTGATAATCGAGCTGTAAAGAATGCACCTGGAACAACATATGAATATTACAATTTTGGTTATATTTTACTCGGACGAATTATTGAAAAATATTCTTCACAAACTTTTGAAACCTATCTTCAAACATCAATTTTTAATAATTCTCCACAAACAAGTATGATGTCCGTTGGTGGAGATACGTTAGCTGCTCGAAAAGCAAACGAAGTCGTATATTATCCAAGTAGTGCGTACAATCTTCGTGTCCGTCGAATGGATGCCAATGGTGGATTGATTGCACGACCGATTGATCTCGTTGGTATTATGACGAAAGTCGATGGATTCACTTTTAAATCAAATATTTTATCGAGTTCAACAATTACAACAATGTGGACACCGTCGACAGCTAATTCAGGTTATGGTAAAGGATGGATTGTTGATAGTTCTTATCGAGGTCATAATGGTGCCATGACAGGAACAATTGCATTTCTTGTACGAAGAAACGATGCTTTCTCATTTGCATTTACTGTTAATACAAGACCTGCTAATGATAGTTTTGCATTTCAACTCAAAGGAATAATGGACTCGATTGTTACTAGTGTAGGAACATGGCCTGCATATGATCTTTTCTAAATAGCAAACTTTAATTTTATGTATATTTTCTTTCTCTTCTCTCTCTCCAATTTTAATAAATAAAAACGAACAAAAGAGAATCTACATAGTTTGTGTTTAGTAACAGTAATATGGACCAGAAGCACCACCAGGACTAACAGCACTTGAACAACTACCCAAACCACTAGCACAAAAGGCAGAATAAGTATAAACATTACCACTACGAAGACAAAGTGTAGAACCAATGCAAGACGAAGTACAACTAGCAGAATTTCCACAACAATATTGTTGAGCACTACCACAATAGCCAGTAGTAGGAGCTGAACAACAAAAATTACAAGTACACGCTGGAGGAGGTACATTGGTTGTTGTTGTTGTCGCTGTAGTTGCTGTAGTTGTTGAAGTAGTAGCAGTAGTAATCGTGGTTGTTGTTACTGATGTTGTTGTTGTACTGGTAGTAGTTGTTGTTGTTGTTGAAGTTGTCGATGTAGTCGTACTAGTACTTGTCGTTGTAGATGACGTTGTGGAAGTAGTAGTAGTAGCTGTTGTCGAAGTTGTTGTTGTTGTTGTAGTTTTTTTCATTGTAGTTAAAAAGATAAACAATGCTGCAAGACCAGTAAGAATGAGCAGAAGAGTACATAGACCACAAAATAACCATAACCATGCAAGTCGACGTCTAATGAAATCAGAAGTTTTACAATATTAAAAAATATTGTTTACTACTCACAATCTATTTTTGTTCTTCTTCTTAACATCCTCATGTTTAGGGCAAGTCAAATCAAAAGATACATCAGTGAATGTTGATGTCTTTTTATTAGGATTACTAAAATTAAGCGAATCTATATGATGCAGATTAGCAGTTCTTGAAATATCATCATTCTAAAGAAAAGAAACGGTCAAAAGAAGAGAACGATATCAGAGATACTTACGTAAGATTCTTGTAGATAGTTTTGCGAATTCGAATCTACTCGAGAGATATGACGCTTTTTCTTCTGTGATTTAGATTTAGTACAATGACAGACTTTAACGGTATAGTTTCTTTTTAACGATGAACTTTGAATGGATGTCATTCACTCTAATATGTGCTTTTCTTTATTTTTCTGCTCTATTTATAAAGTATGATGTCCTCACCAAATTAAATTTTCACTTCAAAAGATTCGAAAAAAAAATAAAATCATCATAAACAAAGGCTTCATTGTTATTCAATATTTGAAAGGTTTCTTATTAATATTATTTTAGTTGGCTTGTAAGACAACATCGAAACTACGAATATAATAACCAGTATCAATATTTCTCAGACGAAAAGCAACAATTGATGGAAGTTTATGTTGATTGATAGTAAATTGCATGACCGGTGTTGGCTGAAAATCAGTTCTTCCTGTTGTTTTAGGTGTTTGTACTTGAACAAATTGACCATTATTAATGGCTCCTTCGAGTAAACCTGAACTTAATGACGTATACACCGTTATATTAACTTTCATTGGTGATTGATTGACAAGTAATGGATAGTAAAATGTTGAATTCGGTGGTAAATAACTAATGTATGGTGGAGGCGGATAGCCGTGAGACATATAATAACCAGCACTTAAATTCAATGCTGGAATAGGCATTCCAAAATTCATTGTAATCGAACTTTGACGTACTTGATCCATGGCTTTCAATTTCGGTGATGGTCGTGGAAGTTGAGCAATAGGAGAAGTTTTATTGAACATATGTGTTGTATCGACTAATGTCTCTTGTCGCATATCTTCCATTAAACCCCACGATCCCCATCGATCCGTATTCGAAGCACCCGCAGTATACCAATTGAGTTCGTCGAATCCGTATTGATACCATCCATTTAAATATGTTACACAGATATCTGCCAAACGTGGATCACGTGTTGCATTGATTTTTGCGTCGATCGAACAGAGTCCACAGGTGCCAGCTGAATCAGCACCACCTTCATAACCATGAACAGATAAATTATACCAAGCTGCATAGATAGCATGCAAACCAAGTTGTTGACTGTAACCCCAACCATTTTCAGGTAACATACTTTCTATGCTAGCATTCCATATAGAAATAATTTGATCTGTTGTTAAATTTGTCCATTTGTCATACGGACCAAGACCGAAATAAGGAGCAACAGCAATACCATGAAGAATTGAAGACGGTGGACCAATAACAGTATTCAAATAATCTAATCCATGCATGATAACACGAGCGTAGGAGTTTTGACCAGCTAAAATCGGTCGTACACGTTTCCATGGACCGACATTTTCTTCACCGAAAATAGTTTTAAATAAATCAGCAACATATTTGATTTGGTAAGCAGTTCGTCGAGTCGCCCACACACCTGTATCAGAAATATTATCATAATTAAATTGATGTGGATCACCATGATTGATCACAGAATCATTTGCAGCTGCAATATTTCCATGATATTGTGGAAAACCTCCATTCCATAATTCATTTGAAAATTCTAAATAAATATTACTCCGCGGATTTAATTCTTTGGCGAGAATTTGAGCGATATGAAGAATGTAATCATCACTTGCATTATATTGAATATTCACCCAAATATCAACTGATTTACTGATTTGATTCACGAGACTTGGTATGGTTTCCCATGGATTATGTTTTGGAATGATATAAGATGGCCATGATACTGGCGTTGTTTCATTCCAATTGATTTCAGGATTATGATTTGTATCAGTCCATTGCATAAAACGAAGAATACTAAAACGTGAGAAATGAGTTAAGACTAAATTCGTAAAATTTGATTTTGCTGATAGATCATAACCCGGTTGTAAAACACCAAGATCCTGCAAACCAGGACCAGTGGTATTACTAAAACTAAGAACAAGACTTGTTGAATTTTCTGGAATATTTGCTATAGCCGTCATTTCATTTGTACTTGGGTTATATGTTTTATCGGTTATATAAGCGTCACGATTGTCCCATACGGATATATTTGCATCACCTTTTGCATAAATGAAATATTTTCCACCGAGATCAATAGCTGATGAAATTAATATGACACTAAAATCAGTCATAGGCCATCCAGTTTTTGGATCAACTTCTGTGATGGCTCTCCAAGGACTAGTTAGATTACCCCATGCATTTGCTTGTCGTACTAAATTTACATACGGTTGTGTACGATCGAAATAGATGAGAAAATCCATATTTGCACCCATTGGAACTGATGCATCAGCCACCGACGATATGGAATAAAATAGAAGAAAACTTGTAATCAGCCACATATTGTTTATCATCGAATTTTATGATTGTTGGAGAACAAGAATAGATTTAAATAGGATATCATTTTCTTTCCTCTATAATCTTTTTTTTTTTTGGTATTAATATGAAACAAGAAACCATTTATTTTTAATCGAAAAAGAATCATTTATTGGTTATAAATAAAGTATATGATGAATGGATACTGGATTGAAATTGTCTTTGCAATGCTTTTTAATTCATTAAAAAGTCTAATTTCAAATACTCGATTTTCCAGTTTGCATATATGTATTTGCATCTTTAATTTCGTAACCTATATACCATATTCATATCCTTCATAATAGAGAAAACTAGAGATTTGCATTTTTGTTATCTTACGTCTATTGATGGTCTATGATTCATTTTCTCTTTCTCTTTTTCTCATATGAAAAGGAACTGATACCATCGTGGTAGTGACATCATTTATGAAAAAAGTACTAATCATTCAACATTCAACTTCGGTTCCACCAGCTTTTGCTGCTACTTTCTTTGCTAAACAAAATATTCCATTCGAAATCTTGTCAATCTTCGATGATAAAAATTCGATTCAATTGCCCAATAATACAACAAATGAATATTCAGCAATAATTAGTCTTGGTGGTCCTCAAGGAGCATATGAATGCGAACTATATCCATATTTAAAATTGGAAAAAACATTTCTTGCCAATCAATTAGAACTAAATACACCCATTCTCGGTATTTGTCTTGGCGCTCAACTCTTAGCTGATATCATTGGTGGTCGTTCTTATAAAGGTACAAATGGTTTCGAAGTTGGTTATGTTGATTATGAATTAACATCAGAAGGAAAATCGGATCCTATTCTCTCGGTATTATTTGAGAGGCAACAAAATAAACCATTGTTAATTATGCATCATGGTGACACATTTGATCTTCCAACGAATGTGCCTATTCTAGCTCGTACATCAAATGGTTATACCGCTGCCTTTCGAATTGGTTCAGCATTTTGTGTACAATTTCATCCCGAGACAACGATTGATGAATTTCGAGAATCGGTACATCGAGTTCGGAGAAATCGACCAGAGTTGTATGAACATGTGAATATCGAACAAATTCTTTTGATTGCAGAGACAAATGAATTCTATGCTGAAAAATCGAGATGTTTATTTTTTGAAACATGGTGGAAAAACAAAGAATAATAAGAATTCTATGTTACAGATTTTGCTTAATTTTAAAAAGAAGTTCTATCGATAATTTTGGTTCTGAATGGCAATGTGGTAATTTAATCAATTGAATATCTAACGATTTCTGAATATAATCAAATGCTAGTTCATATTCTGCACGATCGTAATATAAAAGACTAGTTTGATAATATGTCGAAGCAAGATGAGGATGATCTTTGCCAAGTAATGAATATCGTCTACGTATTGTTTCTTGAAAACAGATCAAAGCTTTATCATCATTGCCCAGAGCACGATGTACTAAACCCATAATATGTAGTGTTTGAGCGTATCCTTGAAGTTCAATGGACATTTTCTCTGTAAAAAATCGTTCAGATATTTCAAGAATTTCCAATGCACGTTTATATTGTTTCGCTCGAAAATATGCATGACCCATGAGATTGTAATGAAATGGAATTTCTGTATGATCGTCAGGAAATGATTTATTCTGAAGAATGGTTGCTTCTTCGAAAATTCTCAATGCTTTATCATGTTTTCCCATGTAAGAATAGATAGTTGCTATTCCAGCAAGTGCTCGAGAATAATCAAATACACGTTCCGGTAATACACGACGGAGAAGTAAACGAGACGATCGAAAACAAATAAGAGCTTTGTTATATTTTTCAATAAATCGATAAATATTACCTAAACAATAATAAACATTCGGTCGTTCACTATGATCAACAGGGAGAACTTTTAATAATCGATGAAAATAATTCATCCATTGACCTAAATCTCCACCGACATTGGCTAAAATATGTCCAAGCATAATCAATGGATTGATATGTACAAGTCGTGAACGAATATATTTTTCATAACCTTGATTTATTTGATCATTATCAGCCGATGGACTCATTTCAATAATCCAAATACATTTGTTTGTGTCGAAATGTTTTCTCTCAATAACGAATGTCGATCCAAAATTGAAAAGGATTTCATTTTCATCAGGCATAACACTTTCTTGACTTATATCGGCAACAATTGTATGTGTTGAATTCGTATTTTCAATATTAATAATAAATAAAATCATTTGTAACCACGAATCTTGTTGATTAGACGTACTAATAAACATTTCAGCAACATTACGATCTAATGAACATGAAAGAAAGCCATTTGTTGAAACAATACAACCCGATTGTAATTGTTCGAGTTCATCACGATTTAGTTTTGCTCCTCGATAAACATATTTCGATGAAATAGTTTGTGATCGATAGAGATCTTCAATAAAACAACTTAAATCAAGAATAAAATAACGAAATCGATATAAAGCCCAAATATCTTGACTTCGTAATGCTTTATTAACGAGATAATATAAAAATGTTGATTTCGTATACCAATGAATCGCATCTTTTGGTCGATAAGTTTGTTCGAAATGATTGATTTCTTTTAAATGTAAAAGATCATTTCGATAATAAGCTCGACATTCGTGTAACATTTGACGTTTAGCTTCAGCATCATCCCGAGGTAAACTCATTAATAAGACTAAACAATAAAATATTTTTATGGAATTCAATTTGGCTTGATTTTTAAAAATAAAATCTACCTTTGAATACATGTGTCCAAACAAATGCAGCTAAATCATCTTGAATATTTTTTAATGATTTTTCTTGTCGACAAAATGTTGTGAATAAACCACCATCTAATTGCAGACTTTCGATTTCTTCAATTCGTTTTCGTAGAACTTCGAACATGATTTCTTGATTTTCGAAAACATAAAAATTATCAGCTATTGACGGTGATGAACGATGATTTGTATCTGTTTTTGAATAGATAACGTACATTGTTTGAATAACACGATGTATTTGAACTTGATGAACAATACGTTGAACTGTTTCTCGAGGAAAATGCACGATCATTGCAATGATATATTCACGTGATCGAACTCGTTTTAGATATTTGATGAAATTGGAAATTTTTGTATAACAAATAATCAAACATCGATCATTGAAACTATGTAAAAGGATTTGATTTTCATCGTAAACTGGACGTGATGTATTTTCAAGCCAAATTAAAGTTATACCAGATCGACTTTGAGGTAATTGTCGAAGTGATCGATTATGAATCAATCGAAATTTATCCGTTCGATTCATTCTTGATCATCGAAAATGAAAGTTGTTTTTTTTTGTAATCAAATGGATTTATCTTTATTGAAATATGATAGTTTATTAACTTTTAGACAAAAAAGAAAAATATGAAAGTGAGAATATTGCTTTTGTTTGATGTGATCTTTGTTATGTAGAAAAAGAACACACATTGACATTAATAAAGTTTTCATCGAGATCTCGTTGCCAGATTTCAATAAATTTCTTTTTCATATTTTCTTCACAACGAAAAGCGATTTCTGCTCCTCGACAATCTCTTTCTTTCCATTTGAAATCATCATAAATTGGATTTAGATGAAAAACACGTAAGAATAACTTTCGTGTCCAATCTGTATAAAAACGACATTGATCTGTCTGACCAAAATCAACCAAATTCGCCCAATCGTATCGAAAATTTGAATTAATAATAATTCCATTTCGAAAATGATCAGCATTACTTCGTCGATCATCATGCGCCATTGTTTTATAAAGAATTTCTGCAGTTGTTATCCAACGTTCGAGATAATCAGCATCTCGTGATTGATTTATTAAACGACGAATTGATTTTGCTATAACTAATAATGAATATGGATCTTCGAAATTATCCGACCAAATTCTTAAATGACCATTTGCAACTAAATTCGAAGGAGTAATTGCATCAGATACACCATGATAATTAATCACAATACTTGTCTGCAGAATTAATTCGTCTTTATTCGAAATGCAATGAATATTTAATGTTGAAATAATATAAGCAATTAAAAGATCATGAATTGTTAATGTCCTTGAGGGTATTAATCGACGTAAACTATCCAATTGTTTGCCTGAAATGTGTAAATTTAATTGATCGTAGTTGAATTGTTCGAACATATCGATCGTCATAGATTCGTTAACCGTTAAAGTATTTGTTAAATGTTTCATCGTTGGTAAAAGTGATTCATCCATTGTATTTTCATACCATAAACGACGTTCAAATATTGGCAATGGTTTTAATGGTTCTAATTGTTGATAGGCACGTGATAGACCATGCAGAAATTTAGCACAAACATATGCATCACCAAGAAGATGTGACCAACTTGTACCCATTATCCATTCATTACTTTGCACAATATGAGTTATTTTTAATCGAAAGAGTGGTTCATTTGGACAATTAAATATCTCTTTTGTACTTGTTACTAAATCAAAAAATGTAGATAATTCATTATGACGTGAATCACGTACAACATTCGAGTCAAGAGACCATTTATTCAATTGAGTATTTTGTATGAATGTAACTGGTATACCGTGGTCTGACATGACGATAAAATAATGTTCAGTATTCATTAAAAGACAATGACCAGCAACAAGTGGCCAACTAGATAGACAAGAACTGAGTGCATCTTTAAGTCGATTGATATTTAAACTTGATGAATAAACGAATACATTATTAATACAAGGTGCAAATCGTAAATCACTACCAGCAAGCTCAATTTGACGATTCTTACCCGTTAATAATGACGGATAAACAAGCCACGACTGCATATTTAAATACTTTGAAAATACTGTTTGATTACATCGGAGACATCAAAATTTTACGTTTACGATTTGATGTTCTTATCATACATATAACTTCTATTATTTTTCTTTTTTTATTTATCATGAGTAAAATGATAACAAAACAAAAAGCCATTAAATAAACTTCCTCTTTTCTCTCTCTCTCTTTCTTAAGTTTGCCCGTTTTTCTTAATTAATTTAACTCGTTCTGCTGCAAAGAATTCTCCATATGAATCCTTATATTTATTCGATTCGTCGAATAATTCATCACTGTGTGGTGTAAAACTTTCGATAACATTATTATAACCAAGATGAACAAAAAATGGAATCGATAATCGTTCGATATTCGTGAATTTTACTCGATGTAATGGAGACTAGAAAAATAATTTAAACCAAAAAACGAATTCGATTCACATAAACTTACTTTATAATATCCATTTGTGATTTTTTCCATATAAAGACCACAATTAATTAGAAAACAATCATCCGAAGATTCAATATCGATATAACCATTCGAAGTATCGACTTGTAAATTTGCAACATCTATTTAAAAAAAATGAAAATTTCAAATTCCTAAGAAAAAAAAAGCTAGATCACATGGTTGATAGAGAATGGTAAGAAGAGACACATCTGTATGTGTATCAAAATTTAACTTTTGACCATCGGGTGCAGTTTTAACTGGAGGATAATTTTCAATAAATGGATAGCGAATTAAACGTAATGATGAGAGTGTATCGTGAGGATTGTAAACGTTATCGAAGAATTGTTCGTCTTTACCAACAGCCAATGCAAATGCATGTAGTAAGATTTTCGACAAATGAAACATTTTCCAATAATATTTTATTATAAAATCTTTAAAACCAGGATGTTTGGTTTCATTTGGCCATTGAGTTATTTCGTGTAAAGGTAACTTTGCTTGGATTAATTCATGATCACAAGTAAATGATGGATTTTGAATGTACTAAATTTGAGAATAAATTTTAAAAAATCAGTGATTTTCTTGTGATATATTTATTGACTTACTAATGATTCAACTGCTTTGACACCTTTGACGGACAAATAGTAACCAGCTAAAATATTTGAATTGTTTGGATTATAAGCTTGAATAGCCATTTCAAATTTCGCTTGTTCGTCTTCAGTTAAATGATATCGTTGTGTTCGTTCGAATAATTCATCAAGACAATCGATTGAATGATTTGAAATAAAAAAGAAACCAGTATCACGACATGATCGATCAATTTGTTCAGCAACTTTCATTTTATCTTCAATATTATCACCGAATAATGGTGAAATATCTATTGTTGCAAAACGTGACATTGTTCAATTGAATATTTCAGCGTTCTACAAACAACAGCTTTTATAGATTCAATCAAACGAATTGATAACGGATGTGACTCACTTCCTTTTTTCCGTGAAATAAGAGATTTCGACAAACATTTGAGTAATTCAAAGTTCGAATCGATATTCGTTTTTTCCCTTTTCTAATTAGAACGATCTATGACGTATTACTATTTTATCGATGTCATTATGACTCATATTTTTGTTTTATCTTTTTCGATTAAACATATAGGAAATGTCAGATATTATTTCCTTTTTTTTCAATTGTACTTATCAAGTACAAAAATGGATTTATATATTCTAGCAATTATTCAAATTCTACATTATTTTTTTTGCACGATTTTTCAAAAAAAATGCAAAACAGCAAAACTAATTTCGATTATTGGGAAAATGAAACTGGGAGAATTGAAGGAAGATGTAATCTGAATGGTTTATTAAAACAAACTATTAAAAACAAAGTCATTCAGTGTGAATACAAAACAAAGATGCTGAATATTAATCATAAAATCTACGAACAATTGCAAAACATTTCAGATAAAAGCAATGTACAAATGGAATCTATTATGCAATTTTTATGGCACAAAGTGCTGAGTATATATGGTAGTTCCGTTGAAACTGTTGTTGCAAAAATTCTACCCGAATTTGCTGTATTACCAGTCATTGTACAGCACAAAAACGATGTATCTGTTATCGACGCAATCAGCAGTGTCGAACAAAAACTGAATGATTTCGACAATGAACATATTATTCATTGGTTACAGCAAACAGAAGAACAAGGACAGCATACTACACAAATTCAATACAACTTATTCGATAGCATGTTTGCATATGGTGCAAATCTGTATAATCATGAAACAATACACTATCCGCTTGTAGCAGTCATCGATGAAACAATCGAAAACAAATCATTATCGTTTATTATCAATTATGCAGCTGAATTATTCGATGATCATACTATTGATCATCTTTTGGATTTAATCAATCAATTATTAATTCAGATTACTATTCAACGAGTTACAAAAGTTAGTGATTTACAATTTTTAACTTCAAATCAATTCGATCAAATCAACCAATGGAATCATACTGATCAACAATTTACCGAATTGAACAAACATATTACTCTTCAAAAATTATTTGAAAATGAAGCAGAAAAGTCACCTCATAAAATTGCTCTCGTTTATGAAGATATTCGACTTACTTACAAACAATTGAATGAAAAAGCAAATCAATTAGCTAATTATCTAAGATCATTAGTTGATATTCGACCGGATGATTTAATTGCACTTTTGTTAGATAAAAGTGAATTGATGATTGTTAGCATTTTAGCTGTATGGAAATCAGGTGCAGGTTATGTTCCAATCGATCCAAGTTATCCTCATGAACGAATTCAATTTATCATTGAAGATACAAAAGCTAAAATGATCATTACGAATGAAAAATACATGAATCAATTGATTTCATTTGAAATGAAGAAAATAAACGTGGATTCAATTTTTGAAAGTATTAATCTTTATCAAAATAATAAGGTGAATCCACGGGTGATTAATTCAAGTGACAATCTCGCTTATGTTACTTACACATCTGGTACAACAGGGAAACCAAAAGGCGTAATGAAGGAGCACAGAAGTGCTATTAATATTGTTATTGATTTAAGTCAAAAGTACAATTTAATTTCAAACGAAGAACATTTCGAAAAAATTGTACTATTTTCTGAATATGTTTATGAGCCTTGCATTAGACAATTTCTAATGGCATTACTCAATTCTCATACTTTGGTTGTAGTTAAACAAGATGATATACTTGATACCAGGAAATTTAACATATTCCTTGATAAAAATCAAATTACTTATTTGAATGGAACAGCATCTTTATTGGAAACGTATGACTACACGAATGCAAACTGTTTAAAACGATTGATATTTGCAGGAGAAGAATTAACAGAAAATTGTTTCAATCGAATAAGAAAAACATTCAATCGAATAATTATCAACGAATATGGGCCCACTGAAGTAGCTCTCGTTAGTACTATGAAAATGTTCGATTTCAATGAAAAACGATTCAATCGGAGTATTGGAAAACCTTTGACCAATGTCAAATGTTATGTTTTAGATGAAAATTTAAAAAAACTACCAATTGGTGCTATCGGTGAATTGTATATTGGCGGTATTGGTGTAGCACGAGGTTATTTAAATCGACCAGAATTAACTGCGCAACGTTTCCTTTCGAATCCATTTCAAACTGAACAAGAAAAGATCGAAGGTAAAAATACTCGTATCTACAAAACAGGTGATCTCGTTCGATGGTTACCCGATGGAGAAATTGAATATCTTGGTCGAAATGATTTTCAAGTCAAAATTCGAGGATTACGAATTGAATTAAGTGAAATCGAAAGTGTTCTCTCTTCATTCGAAGGTATTCAACGAGCTATTATTCTTGCAAAAGATCACAAAAACAAAGTGTCAGACACATCATCATCAAAATATCTTGTTGGATACTTTGTTTCTCATGAAGATATTGATGAATCTCATTTGAAACAGTTTATGCAAACAAAACTACCTAATTACATGATTCCAACTCGATTAATTCGTATCGAGAAGATTCCTGTGACGATCAACGGGAAATTAGATTCTCGAGCATTACCTCAAGTCGATTTTTCAATTGACGAGAAGAATTATGTCGAACCGAGAAATGAATTCGAAAAGAAACTTTGTGAATTATGGTCGGAATTACTTGGTGTAGAAAGAATTGGAATCAGAGATGATTTCTTTCGATTGGGTGGTGATAGTATCAGTTCATTATTGATAGCCAGTCGATTGAGACAAAATTATGGAGTAGTTATATCGATCAATGATATTTTTAGTTTCAAAACTATTGAAAACTTATTTGATAATCGATTGCAAAGCCAGGTTGTTCAATCCGTTGTTCCGGAATTAACAGAGTTCAATGAAAAGATCGATAGTTCATTATTACCGATTCAAGAATATTTTCTGAAAAGAAATCGATCGCATTATTATAATCTCAATCAATATGTTGCATTCAATTTACCGGAATTCGATGAAAATAAATTCAAGCTTTGTTTATTGAAATTATTCAATCATCACGATGCATTACGAATCAGATTTAAGAAAGACAATGATGGCAATTATTTTCAATATTACGAAACAAATATTAATCTTGAAGATATTGAATTAAAACACTTTGAAAATGCTGAGAAAATCAGTAGCATCATAGAAATTAAAAACTATGATGAAACAAACGAACAACCATTTATAGTATACTATTTACAGAAGCACGAGAACGATGATTTAACTCGAATTTGGATTTTTATGGATAATCTCATTGCTGATTGGACTAGTCTTCGTCTTATTTGTGAACAACTAAAACAACTTTATATGGGTGATGAACCTGTTAATGATAATTCGAATTCTAAACGATGGTCAAATCATATGAAAACAATTCAACAAATTGACTGGCCGAATACTCTCAATGAAAAACTGGAAGAAATGAATGGTGAAATAAGTGAAACAAGGATTATTTTAAGTGAACAAATGACGAAAGACTTGTTGAATGATTGCAATAAAATTTATCACACACAAATCGAACATCTCTTATTAACTGCATTTAATTATGCATTACAAAATGAAATTACTAAACGAAATGAAAATTCCATCATGTTCGAAGAATGTGCTCGAAAATTTGTCAATGATCTGGATATGACTCATTCAATTGGAATGTTCAGAACTATATATCCAATTCAATTACAATTATCCATTGACAATGATATTAGTAATAGTATTATTAATATTAAAGAATATTTAAAACAAATATCTAACAAATCTATTGGAATGCATGATTATCAAAATAAGAATTTACCAAAAATTAGATTTAATTATCTTGGTCAATTGAATCATCAATTGGAAGATTTTATTTTTGATGGTTTTTATCAAGATTCAATGAATGTAGAAACCGATGAATTCATTACAGCGAATGCTTTCATTCTTAATAAAAAACTTCAATTTAATATCACCACAAAATTTGGATACAAAAAAACTCTTCAATTTGCTAAACAATTTCAACAAAACATCGACAACATTGTTACACATACAAAATCCATAAACCGAAGTTATTTAACTCGAAGTGATGTAAATTATATCGTTCAAACAGACGATCACCTACACCGAATTCAGATGAATCACGAAGTTGACAGTATTTTTCTTGCCAACAGTTTGCAACAAGGTTTACTGTATCATTCGTTGAAACAAAGCTCTATTGATGATGCATATATCGTACAATCGGTATTCGAATATCGAACAAAAATTGATGAGAAACTATTGCAAATGGCATGGAAACAAGTGCAGAATAGATTCAGTTGTTTACGATTGAGATTCGATTGGGAAGAAGAAATGATTCAGATTGTGGATAAAAATCAAGAGTTAGATTGGCGATTTGAAGATTTAACTGAAGAACATGATCAATATGTTCGAATTCAACAAATTGAAGAACGAGATAGAAACGAAAGATTTCAATTACATCTTGGAATGTTATTTCGGATTTATTTGATAAAACAAAATGAAAATCTATTTACTTTGATATTTACTTTTCATCATATTATTTTGGATGGATGGAGTTTACCAATTCTATTTGATTATGTACATGAATATTATTTCAAATTTATTCGAAATAAACAATCATTGTTATCTTTGATTACAGATCGAGATCAAAGTTATGAAAATGCTCAATTATATTTACAATTTCATCGACATGATCATGTCGAGTATTGGCAAAATCAAATAAATACAATTGAAGAAAGATGTGATTTCAATAGTTTATTAAAACAACATCATAAAAATAAAATCATTCTTAATCAATACGATCATATGAAACAACCAAAAGCAAAAACATTAATTATTAATAATTATCTTTATGAAAATCTTCGAAATTTATCATATCAAAATGGTTTTACTTTAAGTTCAATTTTACAATTTGTATGGCATAAAATACTAAGTATCTATGGTAATAGTAAACAAACTATTATTGGAACAACTGTCTCTGGTCGTAGTTTACCAGTCAATGATATTGAAAATTCACTTGGTTTGTTTATAAATACATTACCACTTATTGTTAATCATGATACAAATATGCTCATTATTGATGTGATTAAAAACATTCAAGAGAAAATGAATCATATGATACAACGAAGTAGTGTTGATTTATCTCAATTGAATAAGGGACAAATCAAACACAGTCTATTCGATAGTCTTTTTATCTATGAAAATTATCCAAATTTGAAATATAAAACTCAACAACGACATAAATTGCTACAATTTCAAAAGAAATATGATATTGAAAAACTTGATTATCCTCTAGTAGTTGTTGTTTATGAAACAATCGAAAACAAATCATTATCGTTTATTATCAATTATGCAGCTGAATTATTCGATGATCATACTATTGATCATCTTTTGGATTTAATCAATCAATTATTAATTCAGATTACTATTCAACGAGTTACAAAAGTTAGTGATTTACAATTTTTAACTTCAAATCAATTCGATCAAATCAACCAATGGAATCATACTGATCAACAATTTACCGAATTGAACAAACATATTACTCTTCAAAAATTATTTGAAAATGAAGCAGAAAAGTCACCTCATAAAATTGCTCTCGTTTATGAAGATATTCGACTTACTTACAAACAATTGAATGAAAAAGCAAATCAATTAGCTAATTATCTAAGATCATTAGTTGATATTCGACCGGATGATTTAATTGCACTTTTGTTAGATAAAAGTGAATTGATGATTGTTAGCATTTTAGCTGTATGGAAATCAGGTGCAGGTTATGTTCCAATCGATCCAAGTTATCCTCATGAACGAATTCAATTTATCATTGAAGATACAAAAGCTAAAATGATCATTACGAATGAAAAATACATGAATCAATTGATTTCATTTGAAATGAAGAAAATAAACGTGGATTCAATTTTTGAAAGTATTAATCTTTATCAAAATAATAAGGTGAATCCACGGGTGATTAATTCAAGTGACAATCTCGCTTATGTGATTTACACATCTGGTACAACTGGAAAACCGAAGGGTGTTATGATTGAACATACTGGTGTAATCAATTTAAAAGTTGCTCTAACAGAATTATTTCAATTGAAATCTCGAGCAGAATCTGTTCTCTCGTTTTCTAATTATGTTTTTGATCATTTCGTTGAACAAATGACTTATGCTCTACTCAATTCACAAGTTTTAGTTATTCTAAATGACGAAATGCGTGTAGATAAACCACGTCTTTATGAATATTTGAACAAGAACAAAGTGACCTATCTATCTGGAACACCTTCCGTTCTACAAGAATATGATTATGAACAACTCAAACATATAATTCGAATTGATGCAGTTGGAGAAGATTTCAGTGAAATTATTTTCAACAAAATTCGACGTAAATTCAATGGATTGATCATTAATGGATATGGTCCAACTGAAATATCCATAACAAGTCATAAGAAATTATATTATTTTCATGAAAGCAGAACCAATAAAAGTATTGGTCGACAAATTTCGAATACCTCGTGTTATGTTTTAGACGAAAATTTAAAACAACTACCAATTGGTGCTATCGGTGAATTGTATATTGGTGGTATTGGTGTAGCACGAGGTTATTTAAATCGACCAGAATTAACTTCACAACGTTTTCTTTCGAATCCATTTCAAACTGAACAAGAAAAGATCGAAGGTAAAAATACTCGTATCTACAAAACAGGTGATCTCGTTCGATGGTTACCCGATGGAGAAATTGAATATCTTGGTCGAAATGATTTTCAAGTCAAAATTCGAGGATTACGAATTGAATTAAGTGAAATCGAAAGTGTTCTCTCTTCATTCGAAGGTATCAAGCAATCGGTCGTTATTGCTCGAGATCGAAAAACTGCGAACACAGATGGTCGATATCAAAAGTATCTCCTTGGTTATTTTGTTTGCGATCAAGATCTCATCGAATCTAATATTAAACATTACATGCAAACAAAATTACCTGATTACATGATACCGAATCGATTAGTACGTATTGAAAAAATACCCGTGAATATCAGTGGAAAATTAGATTCTCGAGCTTTGCCCGAAGTCGATTTTAGCAAATCGAATTCAAGTGATTTGGTTGAACCTCGAAATGATATCGAAGCAAAACTTGTTCATATTTGGTCACAATTATTAAATATTCCAACAGAATCTATCAGTATTAATGATGATTTTTTCAGTTTAGGAGGTGATAGTATTTTAGTTATTAAATTATCATTAATGATAACAAATACTTTTTCGATTAAACTTTCTATTCCAATTATATTTCAAAACAAAACAGTTGCAAAATTAGGATCATACATTCTTCATGATTCGAATCATACGATTGATAAAAATGAACATATTACCAAAGTAACTGATGATTATTCAACATATCCATGTTATCCACTTTCATTTGCACAAGAAAGACTTTTATTCATCAATGAATTCAATGCTAACAATGCTTATAATATTCCATTTTATTTTCAAATCAAAAATAAGAATATCGAACAAGATTTATTATCGAAATCTCTGCTTGCGATTTTACATCGTCATGAAATTTTACGAACTTTAATTCGTGAAGATAAATTTGGAAATATGTCTCAATATTTACTCGAGGAAAATCAAGTTGATTCATTATTTCAAATAAATGAAATTTACGTTCATAATCAAAAACAATTGAATACAGAATTGATCAAATTGACAAAATATGTATTTAATCTACGAAAAGAACTTCCAATTAAAATCGTTTTTTACAAGCTAAAAAATGAAAATGAATGTGATAAGACAACGTTTTTTATGGGTATGCTGATACATCATATTTGCTTTGATGGTTGGTCTTGGAATATTTTTCATCGAGATTTACAAAGATTTTATGAATATTTCGAAAAAACAAATACAAAATCTGTTTTACCAGTACTGAAAATTCAATACAAAGATTTTGCTGTATGGCAAAGAAATTATTTAAGTGGAAAACGATTAGATCACTTATTAAAATTCTGGAAAAACAAATTAGATGGATTTGAAACATTAAATTTAATTGTTGATTGTCCAATTCGACCTTCGAATTACAATTACAATGGACATGATATCATCTTTGAAATAGATGAAACAACAACGACAGCATTAAAACAATTGGCAATGAAATTAAATCTCACTTTATTTAGTCTTCTTCTAAGTGCTTATACACTTATGTTAAGTTATTATTCGAATCAACATGATATTCTCATTGGAACACCGGTTGTCAATCGAAATCAAATCGAATTGGAGAATTTAATTGGCTTTTTTGTGAATATTCTCGTTTTGAGAGTCAAAATTGATGAACAAGATTTAACAAGTGATTTTATAAACAAAGTTAGTAACGAACTTATCGAAGCACAGATTCATCAAGAAATGCCTTTCGAACGTCTCGTCAAAGAATTACAAATAGAAAATGATCCAAGTCGACATCCAATTGTTCAAGTTATGTTTATTATGAATAATCAATTTGACACAAAAACTTTCAAATCTATTCAAATGTCGGAATATTTGCCGAATGAAATTGATTTTAAAATAGCTAAATATGATTTATCAACAGTCATTGATCAAACTGATGTTTGTTTACGTGGACATTTTAATTTTGCTACAGAACTTTTCCATAATAGTACAATCGACCAAATGATTCAATCTTTCATTCATATTTTGACACGATTTACACAACTAAATCAAACAGATAAAGTCAAACACATCGATTCTATCAATGATGCTCAATTCAATCAGATCAACCAATGGAACCATCCAAATCAAAATTATTTAATAACCTCAAATAATCATATTACTCTTCAAAAATTATTTGAAAATGAAGCAGAAAAGTCACCTCATAAAATTGCTCTCGTTTATGAAGATATTCGACTTACTTACAAACAATTGAATGAAAAAGCAAATCAATTAGCTAATTATCTAAGATCATTAGTTGATATTCGACCGGATGATTTAATTGCACTTTTGTTAGATAAAAGTGAATTGATGATTGTTAGCATTTTAGCTGTATGGAAATCAGGTGCAGGTTATGTTCCAATCGATCCAAGTTATCCTCATGAACGAATTCAATTTATCATTGAAGATACAAAAGCTAAAATGATCATTACGAATGAAAAATACATGAATCAATTGATTTCATTTGAAATGAAGAAAATAAACGTGGATTCAATTTTTGAAAGTATTAATCTTTATCAAAATAGGGTGAATCCACAGGCAATTAGTTCGAGTGAGAATTTAGCGTATGTGATTTACACATCTGGTACAACTGGAAAACCAAAAGGTGTACTTATCAAGCATGAAGGTGTTGTTTCATTCAGAGATGATATCGCAACTCGATATTTTGGTCATTGTAGTAATGAGTCAATATTGTTTTTTTCAAATTATGTTTTCGATTTTTCAATTGAACAATTTGCATTATCTATTCTCAATTCACAAACATTAATTATTCCATCAAATGATTTTACGATAGATGATAAATTTTATTCGTATTTAAATCAACATGAATTAACATATCTAAGTGGTACACCAACTCAATTACAACAGATTCATTTCAGTCAATTGAAATACTTGAAAACATTAACAATTGCTGGTGAAGCATTAACGGAAAACTTATTTGAGAGAATTCGACGAGAATACAAAGGTAGAATAATAAATGCTTATGGAGTTACGGAAACAACTGTATACAATATGGTTTATATCTATGATCATGGAATGAAATATAAAAATGCAATAGGTACACTTTTATCGAATACGAAACGATTTGTGTTAAGTCATAATATGCAAATTTCGCCGGTGTGTGCTATTGGAGAACTCTATTTAACCGGTGATTGTATGTCAAGAGGTTATTTAAATCGACCAGAATTAACTTCACAACGTTTTCTTTCGAATCCATTTCAAACTGAACAAGAAAAGATCGAAGGTAAAAATACTCGTA
>ERZ778027.948-NODE-948-length-56379-cov-11.366593_pt1 | contig 56379 bp, 74 predicted proteins | sample MGYA00375757_ERZ778027 | MGnify/ENA primary metagenome ERZ778027 (study PRJEB29350, sample SAMN05389817) | bioreactor metagenome | isolation source: Ammonium sulfate bioreactor | place: South Africa: University of Cape Town | collected 2014-02-18 ...
GTCTACTATAGTATTTCGTATCAGTTGATATCAGTTAAGCAAACATCATATAGATATGCACGACATCTAGATACGAATCCAAATTTTTCGACTATCGAAAACTAAATAAATAAACGAAGAGAAAACCTCGGCATAGTTTTTTTTTCGTAAATATATTGAAAAGAAAAGCGAAATTTTTATTCGAAAATAAAACCGATCTGTATTTTATTTGAATGTTTTATTGGTTGAAATGAACACATCAGATGTATTCGTTTATTTTATTTTTTTGACGACGAACAGAAAACCGGACTTTAATGTAGAGAGAGACAGTTCACTTATTTGTTTGTTTATTTTTTTGTTTTAGAAAAAAAAATCATGTCGAACGAACAACTTGTTCTCAAAGGTGCCCTCGTCGGTCATAATGATTGGGTAACACAAATCGCTACAACACCACAATTTCCCGATATTGTCTTATCAGCTTCACGAGATAAATCCGTACTTGTTTGGCAATTGAATAATCAAGTTGACCAAACCGATGAAACAGCCACATGTGGCATGCCAAGCAAAGCTTTACGTGGTCACTCACATTTCGTCTCGGATGTTGTCATCTCGAGTGATGGTTTGTTTGCTGTTAGTAGTTCATGGGACGGTTCACTTCGTCTTTGGGATTTGTCAACTGGCACAAGTACACGACAATTTGTCGGACATAAGAAAGATGTTTTGAGTGTCGCCTTTTCGGCTGACAATCGACAAATTGTTAGTGGAAGTCGAGATAAAACTATTAAATTATGGAATACAGTTGGACAATGTAGGATAACACTCGATTTTGAGATTTTTGTCATTGCGCTTTGAGATGATTTATTTTAGGCAAATACACCATTGTTGATGACAATCATACCGATTGGGTATCATGTGTACGTTTTAGTCCAAATCAAAAAGATCCATTGATTGTTTCAGCTGGTTGGGATAAACTTGTTAAAGTAGGCAGAAGAAGAAAAAAACAACAACATATTTCCATTTTGTAAACTCGATTGATTCAAGGTTTGGAATTTATCAAACTGCAAATTACGTACCAATCACTATGGTCACAACTCGTATATCAACAACGTTACCGTTTCACCTGACGGTTCGTTATGTGCAAGTGGTGGTCGAGATGGTAAAGCTATGCTTTGGGATCTCAATGATGGCAAACATTTGTACACACTCGAAAGCGGAGATGTTATCAATTCATTATGTTTCTCGCCAAATCGTTATTGGCTCTGTGCAGGTTAGTTTGATTTCAACAACAAAAAATAAAAAATAAAAATAAATCGTGTGTTTTTAGCAACTGAAAGTTCAATTAAAATCTGGGATTTGGAAACGAAAACTGTTGCCGATGAAGTTAAATCAGAAAAAGCTTGTACATCATTGGCTTGGTCCGCTGATGGTCAAACATTATTTGCTGGTTTTACTGACCATCAAATTCGTGTCTTTGAAGTTCGACAACGTCAATAAACAACAAGAATAATTAATTCACCATCGATCTCATGATTATTCGAACGTTGTTTTTTTTCTTTCGTTGACCGACTTGAAATTTTTTGCAATTGTTTTTTTTTCCATACAAAAAACAAAAAAAAGAATTTAAAATCCTATTGCAAAAGTGAAATACATGTTGAAAAAGAATACCAATATACATCTTTGTTTGTTTCTTTCTTCTCTGCACTCATCAACGAAACACAATGAAAAGGTGTTTAAAGTTTTTCGAGAAACGAAAAAAAAAAAAATTCGACATGCCACGGGCAGGAATCGAACCTGCGTTATCCGGACCACAACCGGATGTACTACCATTATACTACCGCGGCGATACTACCTTGACGTGAGTAGATCGTCAGTTGGTGATTTTGAAAGAAATATTCATAGATTGAACTGAAACAAAAAGAAAGTATAGATCATCCATTGCATCGTGAGAACAAAAGCATGCTGTCGAAAGATTTCGAACAAAAAAAAAATTCGACATGCCACGGGCAGGAATCGAACCTGCGTTATCCGGACCACAACCGGATGTACTACCATTATACTACCGCGGCGACATTTCTAATAGATGTCCCATTCCTAATCCCTTTGTTCTCTCTAACAATACATAACTTCGATTTTGTTTGAGGTTATTTATTTATTTAAAGAAAAAAAATACATAAAGCATTCGTTTGGAGTTTATGAATGTTGGACTTCAATTGAACGAACTTGTTGTGTTGGTTCAACGAAAGGAGCTTCGATTTCTAATTGACCATCGGCATTTAAGAATGATTTCAATTGATCTAATTGAGTACCAGGTGGTAATGAAATCGATTTTGTTAAGAACGATCGTTCCGAACGGTTATTATCATTGTAAATATTTTCTGCTTGAACGAGTAAATCATTGTTCTTAATCGAAACTCGAATTTGTTCGGGACGATAATTTTTCACAGCGAGAGACAATTTGATTTGTTTTTGTCCATTGCCAACATCGACAATCTGTGGACGAAAATCAGGCGAAGCAATAAAACCTGCATAATCAAAAATTGGATCACGAAAGTGACCAAAAAGTGACAACGTATTATTGTCGGCAAGTGTTTGCGATGGTCGACGTTCGATTCGTGGATTATTAATTGGTACTTCGATGACCAGCTGATTATTCGGTGTAACGAACGATGCAAAATTGGCTGAATCTATTTTTAAATCGAACAAATCAATGAAAATATTCGAATTTCAAACGTATTTACCTGCATGTTCAGGTAATTCATAGGATTTTCGAATTTCTCGAACACTGTAATCACCATCGGCCTGTCGATCTTCTTGTTTAGCTTCGACAATGACTTTTCGTCCTTCGATTCGTGTATTAATCGTTTCGGGATTGAAACCAGCAACATTCAATTGAACACGATATTTTTCTGACAAAGCCGGAATAAATGAGGGTGTTGGCATGTGTAGAAGATTGTTTGCACCTGCTCCTGATGACGTATGGTAGGATGATGATGATGATGACGATGAGCGTGTTACTCGTCGTGGCTCATGAATCCATCGAAATGAATTGGGGAAAGTCGAAAATGCTGTTGGAAACAAATCGAAATCACGCCATGGATCGAACAGATTCAATTGATCATTGAAAAAACGATCGAAAGGATCGTTGAATAAACGATAACGTGTTATGGGAAAAAACGACATTGTTTAATATTGATACTTTTCGATTTATGGACGAGTATTTATACATCGAGAGAGAGAGAGACAGAGAAAATCGATTTTCTTAATTGCGTTCTTTTCTTCGGGAGGATTGACGTGCAAAATGAGTATATTTACTTATGTTATTGATGGTTCTAGAAGTAAACCTTTTTTGCTCATACGTAGGTAAGTGAAGATAAAAATCAATGCATACGTCAACTAATTTAGCCTTGATATATTTTTGACGAAAGCAAAAGAAAATGTTTGACGTCAATTTCTGTTTAGAGAAAAACGATATACACAAAAATGATTTATTTTGAGGATGGCGTTGATTTGCCATCGGTTTTGATCGGAATTGATACTCGATCATCAGCACCATCATTTGAACATACAAGAATCTCTTCAAATGGACGAGCGCAAGGTACTATCTTTGATGCTTGTCGTCCTCGGGATTGGGATTCAGCAACAAGATTCGATTGTACTACTAAGCAAACATGAAAAAGTTTTTAGAGGATTTAAAGTTCTACAAATGATGATTACGTGAAGGTCCAAGAGAGAAAACTGATCGTTTGGGTCGAACAGAGCTTGACGACTGATCTAGTTTAGAGAAAAACATGTTTAATTTGAATGTTTATACGAAATTATGAATGTACCTTTTGAATTTGAAGAAACATGTTCTGAACGATGATGTTTTTTATGTTCAATTGCGATGTTTGTGGAGTCAGCTGTTTGCTTTTCATTTGATTTTTGACGATTGAATGATGTGGACATTTTGTCTTCTAAGAGATCTCGGATTCGTTATTTTTCTTTTTCGTTATAACTTTAGCAAAAACAATCTATTCTTCATTTGCATAGAGAGCGCTACTATCCGTTCGACATAAATAAACAAATTCGCGTAAAAGATTTACAAAGAAATGCGAATTCATCTGAATTTAGTTGTTAATTGAAAATAAATTCGAATTTTCATGAACAATTTTTTCGAATTCGTGATTTCACTCGACCAATGAAAGTTCATCAATGGTTTCCTCTCCGAATTATTAACTTGTGTATATGTAATGTTATGTAGTCGCTAGTTTGACTCGCCTACTCATTGTCGATTTCTATTTATTTACCATTTATTTTTCTTTCATTTTGTATAACCAGATCGTTCAATTGCCGTTGTCGGCAAAAATCAATTTCAATGATGACAACTCTACCATCATCGAACAGTATTACGATTGGCATAACTGATTGTGCACGTTACACGAACTATGAACGTTGGTTTCTTGATGCACCACTGAATGTCAGTGTTCTTCGTCTTTCGTATCATTTAAAGAATGCAAATGATATCGAACAATGTCATGGAATTGTTCTGTCCGGTGGAGAAGATGTCGATCCACGTCGATACAAACGACCTGATCTTGTCGGTCGGTTAGAATTAACTGATATCGATCTTGAACGTGATGAATTCGAATGGGAAATCATCAAACGTGCGTTAGAACTTGAACTACCTATTCTGGGGATCTGTCGTGGTTAGTAAACGACTATTTTTTTCGAAAAAAACAAACATTCAAAACACAAATCAACAATAGGTATGCAATTATTTAATGTTTATCAAGGTGGAACATTGATATTCGATATTCCATCTGTAACAAATATTGTTGGACATGCGAAATTTCAAGGTATGATGAAATAAACGAACGAAAAAGTGCTCGATCGTTTCGATTGGAAAATAGGCATGGATCAACGTCATGAGATCACAGTCGGAGAAAAGACTTTACTTCATCAAATCACTGGTTGTACGAAAGGTGCAGTGAATTCGTCACATCATCAATGTGTCGAAAATGTTGGCAATAATCTACTGATTGTTGCACGAGCTGAAGATCCCGTTGTCGAAGCTATTCAATGGGAAGATGCAGAAAATAAACCATTTTATTTAGGCGTTCAAGTAAAAATTTGAAGTGTTTTTTTTTTGTATCTCATTCTATGAGTCGATTTCAGTGGCATCCCGAACGTATGGTCGATCAAAATAGTCCATTTTCTTATAATATTCGTCAAGCATTTCTCGATTATATCGTCGAAAATGCCAACAAACTTGAATCGAATCCAACAGAGTAGATTGATTCGTGTACATGCACATATCATTTCCCATCACATTCCGAAATTGAACTTGAAATGCGTACATCGTCAGATTCCACTCGTGCAAATCAATCGAACTTTCTTTTCGATTTCTTCATTAATCTCGCCTGCGTCTGTAAAGAACACTATCAGTGCATTTTCTTCTTTGTCTCGTCTTTTATCCCACTAATTATTTTCTGTTCAATTAATTAATCGAATTGATGGTTGTTTTACTTTGTAGATGATGTAAAAAAAGGTTACGAATCATGGTGCTTTTTAGTAAATTTCGACCTATTTTACAAACGGTTTTGAAACCGAGAGAACAATGGCAAACAAGTAGAAAAGCAAACGAACGAACGATTGAAATGAATGAAAATAAATGTTTTAGTTTTCAAACGATGGAGTTCGGAACGACGAATGAAAGTAATGATAACGGAATTTCATGAACGGAAATTCTTTGATCTATTTGTAAGCTGAATTTTCGATTGATAAATAAACAATTGAATTCATTTTCGTAGCATTACTATTTTATACTTGGTTTAATCCCAACGTTTTGCGTTGTTTTCTATGCTAATGTTTTTGTTGGTATGTTGAAAAGATTTCGATTGAATTTTTACGTAATGAGAGACAATTCGCTTGTCGATTAGGTCAAGCAACACTTACAGAAATCCCGGAAAATTATGAGCCAAAACATTGGGAATATTATAAAGTTCGTTGCTCTTCGAATCAAAGATCTTTGTTTTTCGAGGAATATGTCTGTTTTTCTTAGCATCCAATTCGTCGATTCTTAGCTCGTTATGTCGTTCAATCATTTGATGAACGTTACGAAATCTCCCTTCATTCCATCTACACACATGTTACTCAAGATCGTCTTAGGTAAGCAAAATGATAGATAGTTCATGGAATTTGTATTTTTTCGTTTTCTGTTTAGAGGACTTGAACGCAAAGTTCGACGTTTAGAACATGCCCGTGGAGATGGTAAAGGTTGGTTCTATCGTCCTGAAGTTGATCATATAACTGAACTCGAACACAAGAAAGCTGTCGAACGATCCGAAGGTTATTCAGCTATGGTTGCACCAAGAGAATTACCTCCACCACGTACTTGGCCCGCACCACCCAAAGTCGATTAGAAATTGTGTGTCTTCAACTTTTCTACGCCTTGTAGACATTCAATGCCACCTTTTTTTCTGTCCCATTTCTCCCTTCTTTAGATTGTTGGATATAAATAAAAAAAAAAGAGAAAAAATAACCCTCTTCATGCAATTGCCAATAGTTTCTTTGTTTTCTCTCTCTCTCTCTTTGGGATCATCTGTAAAAGAATAGCCGAGGCCATCTTATACATCTGAATGAATATTCTTTCTGTTCACGCCAAAAAACATTCACTAATCTTACTATGGCTCAATCAAATGTTCGACTTCATGATTTGCCACATGAAATTTTATTCATTATTCTCAAAAACTTGAACAACATGAAACATTCTCTCATACTCTTAATTTTACACAAAGAACATTAGCAGAAGATGTTATACCACTTTCTGATCTTATATTTGAGCGATTTTGCATCGAAATATTGCCGAAAATGAATCGTTGTATTCGATTTTTGATTGTTGAACCAACATCGATGGAACGTATTCTTCTTGCTGGAGATTATCCTAATCTAACTCAGCTTCAAATCTTCAATTTCAATCAGCAAGTTGGCGTAAACTATTTCACAGGTTAGCATTTAAATAAAAAAATAGTATATGATGATTGAATGATTTCTTTTCATTTAGATCAATTTTCATGTCATCGTGTTCTTCGAGAACAAATTACTCATCTTATTCTTGTACCGAGCTGCGAACCTGTGACCTGTTTAACAATTGTATCGAGTAGACCGTATCCAAATGGTATACATAGTTATATTATTCAATTCTTCAAAAATCTTCAACATCTATCTGTTGAAAATGGCGACAAACTTTCACTCCTAAATGACTGTACATTGACTACATGTTCTTCATCAATTCTTGACGAAAGTGATTTAGCTCTTGATATTCTTGTCAAAGCTATTGATAAAGCCGGTTATACGGGTAAAATCAAGATTGACATGGATGTAGCTGCTAGTGAATTTTTCGATGAAAAAGACAAGCCAAACTATGTAAGAGAATCTGTAATGATGAGTTAGATAAATTGGTCATGTTTTATTTAGTTAACAAGCAAACAAATGGTTGCTTATTATTTCAATTGAAAAAACTGTATGTGATTGTCTTCTGCTCAAAGTCAATCAATCCGTAAGAAATGATTGGCTCGAAGATCTTATTGAATATTTATAATGTCATTTTAGTTGTATCTTAGCTCGTGGTGCTGGTTGGAATGTTATGGTTAGTCATCGTAGTGGAGAAACCGAAGATTCATTCATTGCTGATCTTGTCGTTGGCTTATAGACACTGAAAAAGATTAAAACACTAATCCTCAGTCATTTACTTTTGTTTAATCTTTATTTCAAATAAAATACATCAAATATTTTACTTTTTTCTCTATCGAGGTGTTTTAACAATTAATTGTGGAAATCGAGCACAACATGTAAGTGCAATCAGAAAGAGAAGAGCAATCGCAAACATAATATAAACAAACGCAATATGTACGAGTAGAAAAACATAGACATTTTTATGACAATATTCGTTCGGATTTTCGAGACCGAACTCGAAATTAGGCATGTAAACAGGCCATGTCCAAACTTGTCCAACGATGAACCAACAGAGAAGAAACAAATTGAGAACACCATCGGTAAAACTTGATCCATCTAGACGAAAGAAGAAAAAATTTTAATGAAACAAAAAAAATATTCAAAAAAGAAACCATTTTCTGTTTCTTCTTCTTGATCGATTTCTACGCCTTCTAATTTCCTCATTCGTCGTCGACGAAATTGTTTCCATAATAAATTCAAAACTCGTACAAGTCCCATAGCACCAACAACAAGTAAATACACCGGTAGATTCGGTTGTACTGGGCAATCATTTAAATATTTAACACCTCGAATAAGAAAAACAACATTTTTTTCGGTTAATTTAATTAATCCAATTATCTCCCATTCATTTGCTTACCCATGAAGAATAAGATGACTTGAAAAACAGTAAGAAGTATTAATAAAACCGTTGCTATGACTAAATTAAGAGCACGGATGTTTTTGAAGAAATTTTATTTCATTGAATTTTACATGTATTTGTAACAATCGAAAATGATTTCTTAACAAATTCCATATAGGTTTCTGAATCTTGTATAGCTTCACCTAATCGATTCAGTACGGATATGTACGGATCGGAATCTTTTGCATCTTCGACCCATTCACTCGACGATAAAAGTAATCGATGATCTTCTTGTGATAACTGACATATGTATATTTGAAAAGAAAAAGAAAATTTTCAGTTTTCTCTTCAAATTTAAAATTGAAATCTTACAGTCTTTTTACTTTTATCCATATCGCGAAGTTTTAAAAATTGTGCATAACTACTACTCAAACTACTTAAACGTGGTGTTCGTGTCGGATCGAAAGTTGTCGTTGACGATTTCGATATTTTCGATGATAGAAGCGATGTAATCGCATTGAAATCGAACGATGGTCGTCGTCTTTGCGTCTCTTCGTCAGGTAAAGTCAATTGAATTCGAATATTTGCTGAATTCATTGATAAGAGAAAAAAATGTCTTTTAACTAGAGAACTAAATGCGTATCTCGCTGAGACTTTTACTCTGACAAATATGACATATATTGACAGAGAAAATCTTTTCTTTTTTTTTTCTGACAAACTAATTGTCACTTCCTGATGCTTTCTTTTAGTCACCAATAAAAGAACGAAGAAAAGAGGAAAGATGACGAAACAATTTCAAATGCATTAAGTAGAGAAGTTCTCGTTGTTTTCTTTCCTTTATTATTCACACATAATTAGATACTACACAATCGATGTAAGTAATTATTAACTCGAATGTCTTCTTCTTTCAAATGAGTACTCTTATTAAATGGAATCTACTCGGATGTGTTTCCTATGAAATTACCGTTGATGACCGTGGCTTATTTTCGGGAATTGCCAGAGAATTATTGGGAACTAAGAGCATTGTTGTCGTTGTTGTTGGCATTGTTTCAGATGAAAATCGTTGTACTAGAGGATCGTCGGCATTCGTTGTGTAACTCGATTGTCGACTGATATTAATCGAGTGACCACTTTTTGATGTAAAACGTTTCTTTCGTCGAATGCTACTCTGTCGACGTGACGATGATTTTCGTTCGGTGAGAAATGCTGTTGCAATATTAGCTAATGAAACTTGTCGATTAGGTATGCCTGAAGGCGAATCACTATTTCTGCCATTTGTTCTATTCATATAAAGAAATAAAGAGAGGCGAACAAGAGAAAATCAAATCAAACTAGCAATCATAATTAACAATTTCCGATAATCAACAAACAAACTTAGCAGATCGCTGTTTTGTCCTAAACACCTTTTATCAAATTCAAAACGTGCGCGTGCTTACTTAAACGATTTCGACCAATTTTTTTTCCACATCGTCTCTCTCTCCCTCTCAGAAATAAAAGAAAATGCAATGCTAGACAACGCCACTTGCCAGTATTTATTTCTCACTTTTGAATATTGACACAACAACAAAATATTACCCCTTATACATCGATCCAAATTGCCTCGACATTTTCTCTGAAAAAGCAACTGAAGTATCATGTAAATTTTCATCAATATATTTACCTTTAAGTATTAGAACGACAAGTTGCTGTTTATTCTGAACATCTTTTCTTCTTCTTCTTCTTCTTCTTCTTCTTCTTTTTTCTCTTCTCTTCTCGGTTTTTTTTCTTCTGCTCTATAATTTCTATGATAATAATGATAATTTTTCGTATCTGTTTCTTTTCATAAGTCAATGTGCTGATGATGATAATCGAAAAAGAAGCATTTCTAGCTCGAAGCTAATGTTAAATATGCATGATAAAATTAGTATAGAGAGAAATAGATCTAGTTATTAGTTTGCTAACATGTTGTTCAAACAAGAAGAAAAAGAAAATACACGACAAGTTGATTGACTTTCATGTTTATGAATCATTAAATAACAATCTATCTAAATCGTTAAATAACTTTTTTGGATGAACGACTTTTTTATGTTAAATCTGTCCGAACAACAACAAGTTTCAATAAAAAAATCCTCCCGGCATAAATTATATTTTTAAACAGTTAATAATCGATATATTTCATAATGAAGGAGAAAAAGAAAGCACTCGTTTCGACGAGCAACTTATCAGATAAGAGAACGACAAATACACACGTTCCTCGAACGCGTCATATGATGCAACCAGTTTTATACGTATTTTTTCGCTCGTTCGGGTATTTTTGGTATATGTGGTTATTGGTTGTTTATACAAGTGCGTCTTTGAGTGTACACATAAAAATAGAACAATTTTGCGACGTTATTCAACGCAACACGTGCAAATAGCATGTGAGTAACTGGATCGATCAACGTTTTGTTCTTTGTCGTTCTTTCGATTGAAGAGAAATATATGGTCTCGATTCTTTTTTTCCTTCTTCGTTTCTGATAACGTCATGACAAAGCCATAACATCATATGACTTGAAAATATAGGTTAAACGAAGAAACCCATTCAGTCAACGCATGATTGCTAGCGAATAAAGTGTGTGTCATCTGACTTCAGATGATCACATGAGCAGGATCGAACTCAACTTTAACCGATCTCCACACATCGTACCACCAGAAATCACGCACCTCCCCTCGCGCCCCTCTTCGATCGACGAATCGTATATAAAGACCAGTGAATCTCGTTGTTTGCTCATACAAACAAACCCAAAAACTCTATTCGACATATTAGAAATCTATTGCTGAGAATTACTATACATCATGAAAACGGTATTGTGTTACCAGTTTTGCTGGTTGATTTGTTTTTGAATTCGGTTGTTTTTTTTTGTAGCCAAATTTTGCTTGTTTCTTCGATATCGATGGTGTTATTACCAAAGGTCCCAATTTCATCACTGTTGCTAAACCAGCAATTCAAAAGTTAAATCAACTCAAAGTACCCGTCGTCTTTGTCTCGAATACGTGTGCACTTGAAGCAGATAAAGCCAAGCAACTATCAGCTGTACTCGGCTTCACCGTACGTTGATCGACATTCTTTTTTTTTCTCTCGTTTTCACACTGAGAAAATCTGAAATTTCAGGTTCGTCCTGAACAAGTCGTTCTTGCTCAAACACCAATGCGAACATTGACGGAATATCATAACAAACATGTTCTTATCTCTGGTCAAGGTGCAACAGAAGAAATCGGCCGAACGTATGTTTCCCAAAACAAAAATTTGATTTATTATTTTTCTTTTTTTTAGGCTTGGATTTAAGAGCATGACAACGATTGAAAAGGTGTGCGCTGCCTTTCCGGAATTGGACATGGTCAATCACATGAATCGAGTCAAATTGAGTGAAATGATCAAAACAGAAGGTTTAGTTCGCGATGAAAACTTTCGTCCAATTGATGGTAAAACAAAAAAAACAAGCTAACCGTTCATCTTTTAAACTTTTTTTATTTAGCAATTGTTCTACTCGGTGAACCGGTTCAATGGGAACGATCATTACAAGTTATTACTGATCTTCTTCTCACCGATGGTCACCCAGGTGTCATTCCAAATGACAGTGGCAAATCCGACCGTGAACATATACCAATCATTGCTTGCAATCGAGATTTAGTCTTCAAAGCTGCAGCAGATTTACCACGTTTTGGTCATGGAGCTTTTCTTACATGTTTAGAGGCATTGTACAAGGTAAGATCGTCTTTTTTTTTGTCTTTGTTGAAAAACAAATGATTGATTTAGAATCTCAGTGGTAACGAATTGAAATACACTTCATTCGTTGGTAAACCATTTGAAATCTCCTTTCAATATGCCGAAATGATCGCCAATAAAATCGCCCTGGCGAATGGTCAACCGAAAATCGAAAAAATCTACTTCATCGGTGACAATCCCGATGTTGACATTGTCGGTGCAAATATGTATAATCATTTATTAAAACAAGCCATGCATGCTAAAACTAGTCTGAGTGGTTACAGTCTTTTGGCTGAGTCGAAATGGTTAAGTGCAACATCATGCGACTCGATTCTTGTCTGTACAGGTGTTTATGATCCATTGAAACAGAAACTCGACGGAGAAAATCATTGGAAAATTCCAACGAAAACTGAAGCTGATATTTTAGAAGCCATTAAATATATACTCGGAAAGGAAGGACGGCCGTGGGCAATCAATCTTTGAGAGAACGATCTGGTCAGATTTTGTTTTTTTTTGTACATTCAATATAAATCTTTGTAAATAAATATATATATATATATTCGATAGAATTAAAAAACAAAAAAAACTTCTATTTTTTCGATGGAGATAAACACGGTCCCTTAGCTCAGCTGGTTAGAGCGCCGTGCTAATAACGCGGAGGTCGTGAGTTCGATCCTCACAGGGACCATGACTTTTTTTTGGCCAAAAATCAAATCGAATTTTTATTGCACTGTGCTTTTTTTTCTTCTTCTTTAATTACATTTCTCTATTTGAATTTGTACATGACAAATTATTTGTCGTTTTTCTCGTCTAGAGCACGATTTAAACTGCACTGCTGTTGCATTTTTTTTCTTTTAACATGCACACACACGTATACACACACACACACACACACAGAGGCAAGCTGTTTCACTGTCATAGCCGTCGTCGACAACGTCGTCGTTGTCTTTCTTTTTCTTTTACATTACATTTTCATAGTGTATGTGTTTCTGACGGAGACGAACACACACACACACGCACACATACACGGCTGTTGCTTTATGTTTTAAAAGAAGAAGAAGAAAAAATGCAGTGAAAAAGAGAGAGAGAGACGTGCACGTCATGTTTGTGCGTTTTCTTCTCTTCATTACTTGACTGACTAGGTCACATTTTCTCTCTTGTTCGTTGTTCAGTCATCATACAAGAGAACAACGAACGTATTTATTCATTTAGTTTCTTGAATAGTGATCATTATAGTTTTAGATCGAATCGAATAAAACAACACTAACCCAAAACAAAAAATGCCTCGTGGTGCTTCTGGTTCATCGAAGAAAGCAAGCAAAGATCCAAATGCTCCTAAACGACCATTATCAGCGTTTTTTCTCTTCTCACAAGATGAACGACCTGATATTAAAAAGAAAAATCCATCGTTATCGGTTGGAGATATCGCCAAAGAAATTGGCGGTCGATGGAAAAAAGTCAGGTAAAATTTGAGAGAAAATATCAAAGACTTTCTCTATTTATTGTTGTTTTTTTAAAGTGATGATGTAAGAAAAAAATATGAACAAAAGGCAGCCGTCGAAAAGCAAAAATACGAACAAAAACTTTCGGAATACAAGAAGAGCGGCGGCGGTGGGTCGCCAGCCAAGGGCAAAGCTGCAGCTAAAGCATCACCAAAGAAAGGTGCTGCTAAGAAAGCACCGGCCAAGAAAGGAGCTAAAGCAGCTAAATCATCGGACGAAGACAATGACGACGATGATGAAGACGACGATGAAGATGAAGATTAAATGTTCAAAAACGAGTTCTGAAAACAAAGAATTTTCCTGTCTCTCTTTCTCTCTCTCTTTCTTTTTTTTCTGTGTACTATTTGTTGTAGAATGACACATTTGTATGTATGAACTTGTCTGTGCTTATCTCTCTATTTTTTTTGTAAACAGCTCTTTGTTTGTGTGCGTGTGTGTGTATTAAACAATTCTATATTTGTTCTTGTTGTTGTTCTCCTCACTGGCATATACAAAAAAAAGGAAAGAAATAAATGTGAATGTAGCAAAGAAAATGACTAGATTAAATGAAGCTTCGTATTTCTTTATTGCGGATGATGAAGCAAGTTAAGAGAAGAGGATATTAAAAAATCGTGTTGAAGAAAAATGCCTGCCTTCCTTCTTTCTTTTTGAATTAGTTAAATGACGAAAATTCAGCAGATTGTCGTCATCGTTTATGTGCTTCTTTTGGCAGGTCGAATACGTGCTCGATTGCATCGTTGTTCGACTGAAATCTATGTCGAAAATGTCACTATTCACGATTGTTTGAACGAACCAATTGAATTCGAAATGGCACGTTGCCGTGGTCAATGTTATTCCGAAGATTATCTCATTTATAATTGGCAATCCTTAGCCAAACCCTACCGACATCAACATCGTATGCATTGTTGTACACCGAAACAAACCTATTCACGTTCAGTGTCGTTCGTTTGTCAGAATAAAAAAATCCGACAAATTGAATATCCTTTCATTACTCATTGTGATTGTAAACTATGTAGTGATCCGTGTGAAAATTTTTAAATAAAGTTGAACAATATCTTGTTTTTTTCTTCTCTTTTCAAGAGATGATTAAATGAAGCAACAAACAAGAGAGAAAGAACACATATACACAACAAAAAGAAAGTATTTAACTAATAAGTTCAGGAGGAACAAAAAAGAAGAAGAAGTATGTATGCGTGCAGATTTTTGATCAATGAAAAAAATAATCACAGTCGATCGATAGTGTTTAAACAGCAATTTCATAGTGTTTTTGTTGTTGAGTGGATTTACTAGTTTGAGATTTCGGATAATCGAAAGCAAACGATTGGAGAGGATGAGCTTGTCGATAGGATTCCGTTCGAAGTGTTAATGCACTTGTTGTCGAATTGGTATCGCATTGAAGATCATTCGATGCTGAAGGTTTAGACGGCACTTTCGAATTGAGATGACCGTTGGCTCGTTGACGTCGACCATGAACATCGACGGTATATTCTTCGTTTTCGTTGATATTATCGTAGGAACAACGAGACGATAGAGAGAGATTGGAGGCACTGTGACGGAGATTAACTTTTGATTTCAGTTGAACTGGAGATGCCGATGATTGAGATGAAGATGTATGAGAACTGGAAGATGTCGGCTGAAAAGAGAAAAAGAAGATTTGAAATGAAAAATTGAAGAAAAGTATTTATTTACTTGTTTTTCAGGAATTTTGATTGGTTTAGTAACTAGAAATAGAATTGAAGATATGTCAAGATCGTTTTGTTTTTGGTGTTCGTACCTTTTTCTTCGATTGGATTAACATGAATTCTCGACACAGTCTGCTTGTCTTCTGACTCATTTTGATGGACTTTTCGTTTCTTTTTCGAATGTTTTTTCTTGCCATTCGACGATATTCGATGGTTTTCATACGCCATTTTATAGAACAACTCGACATCGTATCGAGGCAATGCCGGTGGTTTCAGTTGCGGATACAACGGTTGACAAAGTAGATAGGAGAAATTTCGGCAACAACCTTGTGTAAATATGTCGCCTTGTTGCTGAAATTTGCCTGTGACTTGTTCATTTGTTGTTCGGCCTTTGGCAACGAGAAACACGTGAAAACCTGTGAGACCAAAGATTGGTATGGCTAATAGACCAAGAAGAACTAAGAGAACAATTGAGACAATAAATCTGTAGTCGGAAAAGCCGACAAATGCTCGTCGTGATGCTACAGCAACTGTTGATGTGTCCAAATCGAGCACGTTTTTTGCAATTAGAGATTCGTAGGGATCGTTGAGAAGACTTTCGGGGATGGTTTGATAGTGTTGATCATGGAGAATGTAAGACAAACAAAAGGCAAAGATGATTATCATATGAATACAGAGTAGAAAAAGAAATTGAAAAAAATAACGATAATTTCGACGACCTAAGACAAAAAACAACCAAGATGAAAATCATTTTCGAATCAATCTCGTAAAACCTACCAACACAATTATTCAGCCAAGGACAATGATGATCAAATGTCTAAAGAAAAGAAGAAAAAAAGACAATTCGAATATTGTTTTTTTTTTATTATTATTAACATACGTCGATACATCGTTCACAGATCGCACAATGCGAACATCGAGGTGGTCGAAAGAATTTACATGTTCGACAATATTTCATCGCCACAGATCCCGTTTTGATTGTGAGTGTCCGTGCACCTGGATCGTACGATTCATCATCATCGTCGTCGTCACTATTAACAGCGTCTTTTCGTTTCGCTGGTCGAACATAAAAGCTTATATTTTGCTGTTCATTTTTTCTCGATTGTTGATAGACCCCCTCAAATAAACAAACAAGCAGCAATTGCATTTCGGGGAAATATTCTATCTCGAGCTTACCGGATCCATGTACGTTGCGAGAAGAAAATTGGCACATAGCAGAACAAAGAGAACACAATGGAGAATTAATACAGGTAAAAATTTAGGAAAAAGTTGAAACAATTCGGGAAATATACATAACCAATATGTAAACGATGTGATTAACAGCAACGACCAAGCGAATAAGGCGGGAAGACGTTCATTGGAGCAGAAATCTTGCGGTCGACGATGTGGCCGACGTCGTCTGACCGGTCGATTTTCCACGTCGAGCAGTTTGCTCGCTACTTGTCCTTGTGATGTTCGTGGTGACATGAACACACATTCGATAGATTCAATCTACAATGAACTCGATACGTTTCTTTACTATTTCGAATATCACTTATCGTGGGTGTGTGTTCGATCTTTTCAAGGATGTGAATCGATATATGCATAAAGTAAAAGCAACACATTATGAACCAGATGGAGAGAGAGAAAAGAGTTTTGTCGACAGGAGACAAGTGGCAATTAAATGGTTAGATGAGAGAATAAGAAGAACAATATGAGAAACGAAGCAATACGATATGTCGCAGAAGAAGAAGAAGAAGAAGAAAAGAAAAATGCAGCGCTTTTTGCCTTTGTGTTTGATCTCTTACGAACAAGAATAATAAAGCTGGTATGATAATCAATTTTAATACCCGAATACACTTGAAAGAAGAACAATGATTAATCAGAAATATTAGATAAATTAACTTACGTAAACATTGCAATGATAATAAGAATATTCCAGAGAGCGATCAATATTCGGAAGTATTGCAAATTTTGAATGAATTCACGTATTTTATCACCAATCGAAGGATTATCAACAATAAATCCGACTTCTTTTCGTTTTCTGCAATAAAACAAAATTCGAAATTAACAAGTGATTCACCTTTTTTCTTTATCAAATTATCCAAAGGTTGTGAGTACTTTTCAAGCATCGGAGTGAACTTCCTGCATTAGATCCTTGGGATGCTCATTCACTCATGCTAATGTCTTTTTCAAGAGTTCAAATTCTACTAACGTACAATTTCATATTAATAATTGCCCCAGCATTGATAAGAAGCGTAACAACAATGATTATTGTTGAAATCATCTACAATCAACAAAAATATGTATATGTATATATAAATAAATAAATTGCTTGTTGTTCTGTTTAAATCACAAAATTAAATAAATAAATATATCACACAGTTGACACTCACAAAAAGATTTTGAATCTGGACATGGCAAGAAAAAGAAAACAAACGAAAACCGGCGTATGACTAGAGTACAAGAATTTGGCTGTTCGTGTTTATAAAAAGACATAATCATCGGATATTGAAGGTAATTGAGGGTTATGATTATCGGATAATGAACGACCAGTGTCGTCCCAAGAATCACGAAATGTTGGATTTTGATTTGTGGCTGAATTAAAAAGAAGATTATTGTTCGTATTTGCAGGAGGTCGAATTGCTGTTGTTGTTGGCAGTTTAGTGACGCGAAGAAGCACATCTTGATCATCACTCATCGTTGGATAATCGGAGGTTATGGTTCGAAGATGACTCTCTTCGAATGTGCCCGATTCAATACGAAATATCGTATGAACACGACGATCTTCCGACGCCATTTTACAGATATGATTCCACTAGAATAATCGATAATTAAAACAAACAAAACATCAATCGATTGCTGAATTTACTTGTGCACAGAACATTTCGAATTCGGCTTTGTCACGACAGAAAAAGCCCAATGTACAGCTCGGGTCCATTTTTCTCGCCGGTAGTTTCTTCGGCGATGAACACGAGTAACTCTAAACAAAGAACACGCGTGAATTTTTCTCTCAGTAAAATTAGCACAGAATTCGCTCGCTTACAGATGTATCAAACGTTTGCTCGAATGTATTCACTGTTGTTTGAATAAAATGCGGATCAAGTGCAAGGAAACTCTCATCTTGAAAGCCAACGATGTACACCGCATGACGCGGACTACCACCAATAATTCCGACTGTTTGAGGCAGTTTCAAAGCTTCTTTCAAATGATCATCATAGATCATATCGAGTTCGTGCAGACCTAAACGTAGTGGAACAAGAATAAGAACGGATGTCAACCATCGAGTTGAAGAATGGTCGATGTTAAGCGAATCGAATGACGGATAGAGAGAAGGTTTCTCATTGCTTATCAACGGTGCAGTGCATAGATTGTTTACATCTTGTCGATAGACTGTTGAAAAAAGGAAAAAAACGGAATTCGATTTCAGAATTTATTAAGTTTACAGACCAATGGCATCTTGACTGATGTAGATACGAAGTAATTCAGGCATTTCACGGGTTTCAACGGCTATTCGTAGGGCTTCTTTGAGGCAATGAGCGGCGCTTACTGGACCGAAGAAATCGCCAGGACGGATGCCGTGCGATGTACCCAGTTCGACAAATCTATCGAGAGATGAGAAACTCGTGAACAGAGATTTTTCTTTTGTCTGTTTTTACTTATGAATTCCGAACGGACATTTGACATGAGGATAATCTCCGAATAATCGAATGATATCCGTATAAATCTGTATACGACGTTGTATTCGCTGATTATTTTTAAAATAATCAATGGAATTTCGTTTTGGACCTAAACTATCGTTGCAAAAATCAAACAAAACAAAAATGATTTGATTTACATTTATCTGATATTTGAATATTTGAGTAATGTGAATTAAAAGTATTCGTCATATGCATGAGGAATGTTTGAGCAAGTAGCATTTGAGCACAACGTATCATACAACCCCATCCGCCATCGGTTGTTAGTAAATCTCCCGAACGAGAGCCGGCTATGGCGTCGAATTGCTTTCGATAGGAGAAATAAATGCGCTGCGAAAAGATTTTTAGAAAGTTTGCATAGGATTGTTCGGTATGTGAACGAGGAATATCGTCGTGTGTGGCTTCTGAAAGAAAGAGAGAGAGAGAGATTTAATATGAATTTAATCGAATCAGTAGTTGACCTTCTTTGCCATTGTACATTTTGCCGAGAAGACAAATAGGCGATTCATTCGTACGAAATGTAGGTCGCATTCGAACGGCCCAACCTTGAAACGAGAACAAATTATTAGAGAATGATGAAGAAAAAAATCGAAACTAACGATATTTCATATGATTCAATGCAGCAGTGACTTTATTTCTTAAGAAATTGTTATTATTTGATGATTCTTCGTTGGTAACTGGCGGAGTTACAGATTCATTGGATTGCATACGTTGAGAAGATGTTGATGGACTTCGAATAATTGTCATGATAAAACCGTCATCAGGCGATGGAGAAGAATTTGATTTTTGAGTTGTTGGAGCATTTTTAAAATATGAAACTGTTGTATTTTTTGGACTATTGCCGGCATTGATTGATGAAATCGATGATGTTGGCGATGGTGTTAAAGATCGATCGTGTTTTGATGTTATCGATCTATTCAACGCTGAACCTGGCAAAAGAAGATGTGATGTTGATTGTGCTCGTTGTCGAAGATCGAAATCTTCGTCGACATTCTCGTCTTGACTTTCAAACATATTCACTTTTACTAACTGACACAGCAAAGATACGGAACAAATCGATCAATCTTTGTTTATTTCTTTATGTTTACGTCATATCTATCCATTAGATCACATCTTCGAAGATTGATTCGTAGAAATTTTAAGCCAAAGTCGAGAATATGGTCGATAACCGTCGAGAGATGGCGTTGTCATGCAAATTACATTTACACGTATTCATTCATACAAAAGAGAATCATCTTTATCCGAATAATATTCAAACAAACGCGAAACAAAGTTTGAAAAAAGTGTAATGTACACTTCAAATCTTGATCTTACATCACATTCGAATTTGGCTTCGAAAAATAAGATTTTTTATCAGTTAGAGTGTAACCGAAAAGGAATCATGTGCAAAGAAAATGCAATTCACGAAGAAGAGGTATCTATCATCCTTAAAAATTCTTTGAAATAATCAGGGCAAAACTCATTTGCATGGACTATTATGTTTATTTCAGATTGTATCGACACAAACATCAGCATCGTCGTATGCAGTAAGTGTTCCATTATCAAATCGTGAACGTTTGGAGAATGTTAAACGCACTTGGCGAGCTATTGCTGAAAGTGATCGAATGTTCGCCACAAAAAAGAAAGTTTGCACCCTAGTCGATGAACTTTCTGCTGCAAACAAGGAAATTTGTAGCATAGTCGATGAAATATCCGCCGGCATTAAGGAAGCTTTGGCCACAACCGATGAAATTCTTGCCGCAGGGCTTCGAGTCGAGACTAATTTCGACTCAGTAATAAAATATATCGATGCATTGGACAAGTGCACAGATAAACTCCTTGGAAATTACAAAGTACCATTAAAACGGAAGAAAACATATGTTTAAACTTTTTTCTTGTTCTTTTGTTGTTATTAAATGGATAAAAAATAAAATAAAAGTTCATTCACTCTTCTATAAGTTCTTTCTCTACAATTTCTTGGGGAACAAAGTCTTCAACATCAGTTTGTAATTGTTGTTGTCGCCATAGTTGTAAATGTGTTATACTTTCTTGATCTAATTGATCGACAATCAAAAACATTTGAACAGCTCCATCTTCATATGCCACAACTAATGCTTTTCCATCGGGTGTTGCCATTGCTTGACGAACTTTCGCTTGACATTTCATGTCGGCTATTTGTTGTCCATCAGATGCACGAAAAACACGTATCGTTCGTTTGCCTTTGTTGTAATAGATGACATGATTATTTGTTGGAGTAAAAAATGTCAGGACATCATAGACACCTTCGGCAACTTTTCCAATTAATGTTCGTACGACTTTACCATTTCGAAATTCGAATATTTCAAGACCACCACGTGTTGGTGCATATAAGCCATATTTTCCATCCGATGAAATTTGTCCACTCCATTTCGGTAATACTAAATGAACCTACAAACAGTCCATCGACAACTATGCGTATAGTTTCATTTATTTCTTCTACCTTTTTATCTCGAACATTCATGACAACACCTTTATCAGCATCGATTAATCCAATAAGATGTGGTTGTTTTGGTATAGTTACCATTGAAAGAATATCTTTATATCCATTATATGTTAGCTTAACATTATGTAAATGATCTCCGGTAATCGGATCATACAATGAAAGTACATCATTATTTTTCTTTTCTTCAATAAAAATCAAATAATTATCATCGGCCGTACAAATAGCTTTTTTCGGTTGAGTCATTCGTTTAATATTAAATGAAATTTGATAATTCATATCTCCATCTGGTATAGCAAAAGATACGGCTCGAACTGCGTATCCTGTAGGTGTAATATTAGGATTCACACCGAATTGTGACGCTTGAGCAGGCGGTATGATTGCTTCAGAACTAACAACAATTACCATTGTATCCGATGTATGTAGAAGAAGTTGATAGATTCCTTTGATTTGTTGTAAGAAAGTAATTCGTCGTTCTTCAACATCCCATATAACGAAATTACCCGATTCAGCTACTGTCGCAAATAAACCATTTGCACACATAGCCGAACCTAAACAAAATATAAAAAATGTGAATTTGTTTTATCAAAAATCGATTTAATTTTACATTGATAAATTGATCCATGTTGACTTGCAACTAATTGTCCGCGAATAAAACCTGTGTTCATATCAAACAAACATAATTGTGTTCGCGTTTGTGCTAAAATAATTTGCGTATCCATAGATAAATGTAATACTTCAATAGCTTTATCCAATTGTGAGATTGAAATTGATTTTTCTGTTGCATTCTTTAAATTCCATACTTTCGTTGTTTTATCCATGCCTGTTGTAATCGCATAATTATTTCCTTCACTACCCGTAGATAGACCTTTCAAAACAAGTATACGACCAAAATGTGAATCAAACGATGCTAATAATTCACCCCATTGAATTTCGAATATGTAGACAGTTGATTTAACACAAGCAATACAATATCGATTATCATGTGAAAATGCAGCTGTATAAGTTAAACGTTTTGTTCCACTCATAATATTTCGTACACCACCGGGTAGTAAACACGTCTTCCAAAGATAGGATCGAAATGAAAATATTTTAAAACCTTTAAATGTAACTGCCATGAGATAGTTTTCATCATTGCTCAATGTCAGTGCAAATATTCGATCTTTATTTTCGAATAATTGATGATCAAATGACCAGATCCGTTCGGTTTTAAAATTTTCCGGATGTGGTTTATTGAGATACATTTCAATATTATTATCATTGATCTCACAACACGTGTACATACGTTGTTTATCACGAGTTAAAACGAGAGCACTATGAATATTCTTATGTCCACCTGTTAAACATCGTGGTTCATTATTTTCTGTTAGATTATTTGCTGGATCGATATTTGGAACGAAAAAATAATCAATCGTAAAACGATCTCGAGGTACTTCTTGGTCATCTCGGACTTCTTCTGAACGACAGACGATCTCAACTTCAGGTCCAGGCAAAAGTTCCATTTGAATGATTTGATAACGTGTTGGCTGTGATGCCAATAGTTCTCCTTCAATTACAAACAGAAATCTCAAATTAATCTTATCTTATTTTCGAACAAACCTTTATTCGTATAAACTTGATACATTTTCGCTGTCCACAAGACAAAATGTGTATTACTAACCGCTGCTCCCAAAAGTGGATCCGCCGGCGGTTGACCAGGCGGTGGTTTCGGTTGATTTTTATTATTAACTCCCGGTACTTGATAATCTTTGAGAATATATTCGCCCGTTAGTAGATTACAGATAATATATTGATTACTAATCGTAATTGTTACACAATAACGTTGATCAGGTGCAACTGAAAGATAATTCATAATGCCTTCGATTCTCGGATCGATAATTCTCACGATATCACCACTCGATAAATCGAAAACGATGAATTTATTCGATATGGATAGAAGATGTTGACCAGCTGAAACAACTTCTAAACCATAGACAGCAAATTGATGAGCTTCTAACGAGTAAACCAAAGGTCCACCCGGTGATGCCAATGTATTGAATGCGGGAATGAGACCCATATGTTGCAAACCGGCACTTTCGCATTGATCAATAAATGAAGCAACTTTTTTACAAGTTTTATAGAATGGAAGAAGACGACCAATGATTTGACAAACTAAATTATTCGGATCAGCAGCTAACACTGAACTTGATAGCCGAAGTGCATCACTCATTAATTTAACCTAGAAAATAAATCATTATTTATTTTCCTTTCTCGGTTTTTCAATTCTACTTCTTTATCAAAATTAAATTCACAAGCACTTTCATAATCGAAAATACAATTATTCAATGGCATCGCTGATAGTTTTGCATGTATAAAATCGTAATTAAATAAAACATAATTATACAAATCTTCTTCACGATGTGAATGAATCAATTGAAATGGTAGTTCACTCAATTTACGTAGATTATATCGAACTGTTGATGAATTCGCATTGGCTAATGAATTGTTCGCTGCGAAAATCAGCGGTTGAGCAGGAACTTTTCGATCGGCTTCGCCATCGGTTGTTGACAAATTGAACATACGTTTTTGATTGTCGGAAAATTGAAATGGTTTCGGTCGACCTGCCCATATGCCTAAATAATAATCAGCCATTTGAGAATGATACTGTCGACGATCTTCAGGATTAGCCAAATATCGTTCATGAGAAACTTTTTAACCAAAAAAAAAAAACAAAACTACAAAATGAAAATAATTGACCAACAAATACCTTCAGCAAACTGTCGGTGATACCAACTAACAACCGACACACCTTCAGCTTCACGTTCGACTAAATAATTCGGTAGATCGTTTCGTATTCGCGTCCATAGAAGCGGTGGAATACGTCGAATGGGTGGCAAATGATATTGATAAACATCATTGAGAACGGTTTCATCCAATGAAATCAAATCTTCTAATTCAGCTTCACTTAAACCTGATCGTGATGCTGTGATATAGGACAATGCATGTTCGACAAGTATATGTCCATGTTGATTCTCAATTCGACCGAGAAGTTTATTGATTGATGTCGAAACAGTTTTAGCAAGATCTTTTTCTTGTGTTTTTGTATAAGATTTCCAAAGTTTGATTTCATCGAAGACTAATTTAACGTACAACGGTGTATTACATTCAGCCAAACGTTCGTGAACAAGTTCCCTATTTAATAAAAATCAGATTACAGAATTGTTGTTGTCGTGAAAACGAACCATTGAACATTGCTGATTGTTCGATGTTGACGTGATAGCCAAACTTTTAATACAGTCTTACCTAGTTCTTCGCCGAGAGGTTTGATCTAAATATTTAAAATAGAAGACAAATCGAAGAAATAATCTAAGTACTTGAACGAAATTTTCTCGACTATCGATAATATTTCGAAGCGTATTAAGAATATTAAATATTCCAGGTAGAGTCGAAAGAATCTAAAGTTAATAATCAAATTCAGAAATGTAACAAAAAAAATCAATCTCGTACTAGTTTAACATGATTCGGTAATGTTGGTGGAACCCATGACATTGAATGTGCTCCATCAGCTGGTGAAATCTGATCTAACGAATCAAGAAAAATACACAATGGTTTATCAGCCGGTGTTTTTTCTAATAAACGTTTGAAATAATTAATCAATTGTGATAATTCGATTGGTATTGTATTCTCAGATATTTGATAGAGAAAACATAATTGTTGACAAATACTACGTAGGAGTGGTCCAATCGATGAACTATCTGGTGTTGTACCAAGAAATCGAACGATTCGAATGGGTGTGTGATGTTTCGATGAAAACCAATGTGAATATTCCGATGCAATTTTTGCTAACATACTGGATTTTCCACAGCCGCCTTCGCCCCAAAGAACTAACGGCTGTCGAGATGAACCGAGAATGTAGTGTTTAATACGCTCGAGAATATCTGTACGACCTTGAAAATCTTGACTGAAATTATTGACAACGTGAAGTTGTTGAAGAATTTCCGTATAAACACTTGAAAGTAAATATTCAAATATATACTCAACGAGTGAATTTTCTTTACCGATTAGCTGAGAATGTATTTTGTTTTTTAACTCCACGATCAATCATTTCGATAATTCGTCGATAGAATGTTTCAATAAAATCTTTTAAATATTCGGCATGATCACGTTTATTTAAACCGTCTTCATCCGACCACGGAACTGTATATCGAATAATACTCGTTTCAGGTAATGTCGCAGGAACCTAACGACGAAATTCTCATTCAAACAAACAAACTTTTGAATCCTAATCTTACTCGAACATCTCTCAGATCGGATAACATCCGTTGTGCTTCTATATCAACTTGTTTAGCAGCAATATCAATAAATTTCATCGAATGTCTCAGTAAACTCACATTTATATTTTCAATATGACGAAAGAATGCTAACGTATGTTCTTCGACATCTTTTGCATTGAGAATACCTCGAACAACTTCTTGTTCAGTGACTAGAACAAGAAATCACTGCCTAAGAACTTCTTTTTGTTTTCCCATGATGAAAATCTACCTGACCAATTGTATCGATGATTGTCCTGAGCAGTGAATATACCTCGAGTGTACAATTCAAGAGCTGCTACTCGAACAGCTCGATTTAATTTGCCCATTGTTTCCCACCATTGACTTTGATCTTCTTCCATCAATCGTGGATGAGCACGATTTGTGAAATTAATAAATATCGAACTGACCGGTTGCAAACAGAATAAACTCGGAATGTTATTTGAATCGAGTTTGTACCATTGATTGAGTAATTGTGCGTCTTCAGATGACGACACTGAGAGAACTTTACGGAATTCTTCCTCTTCAATTTTCGTTGGCAATGGTCGATAACCATATTTTTGACCAAGAAAAACCTAGAAATCGATTCTATCGCTCAGATTTCAATGCGAAAATCTTGTTCTACCACAAAATTCGGACCAACAGATACTCGTTGGCAATTATCGATCTCTTGCATGCACAATTCAGTTGTTTTGTGATCATCTGTTGCTTCATCTCTCACACCCCAACGCATATCAACAACTTGAAATTCGAGACCATGTTTTTCTCGACAATATTCTTTCAATTTTGGATACGTATGTTTCATAAGAGAATTTCGTTCCATACTTGTATCTTAGCAACGAGAAAGTTTTTCAACAAGAAGTATTAACGATTTTGTTTTCTCCCTACCTGTGAATGTTGATGATGTGAAAATTCGAACAATTTTCGATGCTAAACTCGGTAGATTATCTAATTTACCCAAGAAGACATGCTGAAGCAATTCAGCGTCTTGCTCGTCGGTATAAACTTGCTCGGGCATAATGTGTTTTTCTTTTACCGAGAGAAATTAGAAGTATTGAATTGAACGTGTCAAATAAAACGATAGAAAAAAGCAGAAAGAAAGCAAAGCAAAACAGCAGCCGATGAATAAATAGTTCTTAAATTTTCTCTCTCGCGTTTTCTCCTCTTTTGTCGATCATAATCACTCCTATTAAGTTTTCCTTTTTTTAATGACAAAAGTCAGAAGCGCCCGAGGTTGTAGTCTAACGACATCTGCATCTGACCTGTCTCTCACTGGCTGAATAGAAGTTTCATTCATTCATCGATCGATATGTGCATTGCATTGTACTTAACTTCCGTTACGAAATCAAAAAATGATGTCACTATGAATTGTTCTCAGACAATGTCAATCGGATTTTTCATTTTCATTTTCTTTCTTTAGTCATTTACATTGTTTTTCTTCGTCTTGACGGACTAACAGGCATTGGTAAACGGTGTGTACGTGTTGTTGTTTTTTATTTATCAACAAGAAAAAAAAACATGCAGGACTATCTTCATTAAATCACCAATGAAAAAACGAATAAATGAAAGAAAGTGTGTCTAAAGGTTATTTCATCATCGTGATTATCCAACGTTACTATGTGTGGGTTTGACTGTAAATCTGTTTGTTTGATTGATGAGACTGAGCAATATATCTGGCGTTTTGTGTCTATTGGGGAGATCTTAGGTATTATACCGTTAAGAATTCGTTTTCGAACAAAAATTTTCTTTCATTACTTCTGTTTTTCAGATAAATTTGCTTGTTTGAATACTGTCCAACATGAGCCAAGATCGAAGTGCATCGAGATCACGTTCGAAATCGCGATCTCCATCCGGCGGCTCCCGATCGAGATCGCGTTCGTTATCACTTGTTTCAACTGCATCGTAAGACGAAGAAAACAAAGAAAAACCGGTTGCTGATTGTTGTTTTTAGGGGTCGAGCTGCGAGATTGAGAGATTGGGACGGTGAAGCAGGCTATCGTCTACATGTCTCACCATTAAATCCTCGAACAAAACGAAAGGATATCGAGAAAATTTTCTTAAAATTCGGAACTATTAATGAAGTAGGTCGATTGAAGTTCGTGTTCTTTTTTTGTTTTATCGAAATTGACTTAGGTTTGGATGGCGACAAATCCGCCGTGTTTCGCATTTGTCAATTACAAGCATCGAGAAGATGCCGAAGAGGCGATCCGTGCCATGGACGGAAAGTATGTGAATTCAAAAACAAAAACAAATCTTTTACAATTTGTTTTAGATCGATTGATGGTTCGCGTGTGGGAATATCCTATGCACGTAAACGAACAATTGGCGGTCGTCGTGGTGGAGGCGGTGGCGATCGTTATTCACGAGATCGAGATTCATCGCGATATCGACGTCGTTATTCGCCGAGACCATCGGATGATCGGTGGGTTTTTAATTCGAGATTTGTTTGTTTTTGTGAAAAGATTGGGATTTTCTTAGTTATGATCGTCGACGACGTTACTCACGATCGCGTTCACGAAGTCCAGTTCAACGTAGCAAACGCGATTATCGTCAACGTTCGAGATCAGCTTCGCCAAGGTGAGTTTATACGAAAGATTTAATCGCAAAACACAAGTTCGACTTGCTTTCAGACCTCGTCGTAATCGTTCGCCTCAACAACAATCGTCGAACATCGTTCATAGATACGATGACTAAATCGAATCACACACAATTCACGTACCCATACACACATACATACATACATATATCTTGTATACAAGACATAATTGAATCTTTTTTTTTGTTCTTTGTCTGTTCGATTATCAATTTCTGTTTCTTTTCTGCTTGTGTATTGTACCAAGTTTAACTAGTGTCTGTTTGTTGTTCTAGATTATCGATAGCTATTCAAATGGGTCGTAGTCGAACTCCTGAACGCGAAGGTTCACTTTCATCAACTGGCTCCGGTCGAACAGCACGATCGAAGAAATGGGTACGATAACAAAAGTGTTTTTACTGTAATTCTCGATTATTATTCTAGGACGGTGAAACTGGACATCGTTTACATCTATCCGATCTACCCGTTGGTGTTAGTAAACACGAAATCGAAAAATTATTTCGTCCTTATGGCGAATTAAATGAGGTTGGAACGGATAATGATCGGCGAGTTTTGGTTGGATTCAAATTTGTCAATGTTTAGATTTGGGTGGCGTCGAATCCGCCATGTTTTGCATTTATTAATTTCCGTCATAAGTCCGACGGTGAACGAGCTTTGAAAGACCTCCATGGAACGTAAGGATATTCATTTTTTGCGAGCCTAGTGGATTCAACGAATGTTTTAGAATCATAGCCGGTGCAAGAGTCGGCTTAAGTTGGGCTCGTGCAAGACATTACGGTGGCCGATCACGTTATCGTAATTGAACAAGAAACAAAAAAATCCTAAATGAAACTAATTGATTCTAATACTTGTTTAGGTTCGCCTTCGCCTCGTCGTCGTAGCCATCGAGATTCTTATGACAATCGTCGTCGACGTTACTCACGGTAATTTGAATTAGCCTAGTTTGTTTTTGTTTTCTCGTCAATTCCAATCGTTGGCTCTGTGTTTTGTTCAAACTGAATATCAAACGAGAAACAGTTACTATTTTTTTTTGTTGTTGTTCTTATTGAGAAACGATTTCGTTTGTTGTTCGGTCTCTCGATATATATTTGATTATTTTTCTAGCTGTTGATGATTCATGGTTGAAATCTGCTTGATTTGGGTGGACATCATAGCCGCACCACATGTTTCTCTGTTTGATCTTCTCCTTCTCTTTTATATTTGTGTGTTTTCTACCTCATTGGGTGGATGGTTAAGATGTTTATAGTGACAGATATGTAATGAAAGATACATAAAACTGAAGGTAAGTGTTCTGAGTTTGTGAACATTTTTTTCTTTGTCTAAGCAAGTTGTAGTTGTTTTGTTTGAACGCTTTTCTTCGTTCGTGTGATTCGAATTGAACATTTGTTTGTTGTAGGAGTCGATCGCGTAGTCCGCGTTATCGACGATCGGGCGGCTATCGACGACGAAGTCCTAGCTCACGATCACCTTCGCCTCGTGGTAAACTCAGTTTTTTTTTCTATTTCGAATATATTTTTCGGCTTTTTTTTAATAGATGATCTACGAAGTTCATCGAAACGAGATGAACATCGACGTCGTCGACGTTCGACACCGGACTCTGAAAGACGTGATAATGGGTAAGATTTGATTGTTTTTGATTCAACGTCAAATATTTGTAATGGTTTAGAAGAAAACAAAGAACACGCAGCCCGAGCAATCAACGAGACCGATCAGCAACTCCAAATGGTGATAATCATACTGAAACCAACGAGTAAAGATTTGTCTTTTCGAAATTCGAATTTTCATTTTGCTTTTTTTGTTTTAGAATTGAAGTGGAACCTCAAGATTAATGGTCGAACTTGACTCAAAGAAAAAAGACTTGAAATTATCTGTCTTGATTATTTGTTTTGTAATCTGTTATTTGCGCTTTTCTGTGTACGCTTCATCTTTGCCTGATTAGATTTCTATCTAAGTCTTCTTTATCGATTTATACCAGAGAGAAAAAAAAGCACTAATATACATTGTTTTCGTTTTCTTTTTTATATTCTTTTCATAATGAGAATTGTTTTGTTTTTGCCGTAATTCTTATGATCAGAAAAAAAAATAAAAAAAAAGAAAGATGAAGTTGTTTCAATTCAAATAATTACATTTTATTTCGATAGAAGAGAGAGAAAAAAAGAACTTGTAATCAAATGCTTAGTAACATAATATATGTAACACATTCAATTAATGGCCTGTTGTTAAAAGTCTGTTGCCATGGGGCTGTCAAAGAATTTCCGATAGAAACGGAACATTTCAAACAAGAAATAGTGTCGCTAGTCGACAAGAATTGAGATCAGACCATGGAAAAAGAAAAAGTAAATGGTTGATTGAAATCACCGAATTTCTCATTCAACATAATATTTATCATCATGATTTTTTTCTTATTTATTTCTTTCCTTCCCTCGCTCTCTCTCTATGTCAAGTAATATTGAATTTTTAGAAAGAGAAAAAAAAGAAAGAAAGCATCTCTAATGTGTAGAATGTATCGTTCGGAAAGGTAACGTAAGAAAAGAAAAAGAAAAAGAAAGGAAAAGTTTGGCATTTGTCAGACGAACGACAACAACATAATATATATTAAAATAAAAAATAAAAAACTTAAGTGTGAACTCTTACATTTCTATTCTTATCGATGCTATTCGAACGTTTGATTTATTGAGTAAATTCTTCATTTCATTTCGTTTCTAGATGGCCGATATACTTTCACTTGAACAATTAGTTCATCTCTCGTTAGGTGATCCCGAAGCAGGTGCCGTGAATTTCAATGTCTTGAAAACTCTTCTTTTACAAATGCTTAAAGCAATGAATCTCTATAATTATAAACCAACAATGTCCGATGATGATCAACGTACACTTAAAGAAGCGCTTTCGACAACAATTCATGAAGATGCTGCCGAGGATTCAACACAAACTGAACATGAAATCAAACGAAAACAATTACAGACAAAACGTGATCGCAGTTCGGATCGTTTGAATTCGATCGAAGAGAAAGTCTTTCGATTTGAATCGCAACTAAATGCTTTCAATCAAATACCATCGAATTCGGAACTTATCGATCGAGCTAAACTAAAGCAAGGACCCATACTCGAAGTTTGGCAATATACACAAATGGAAAAACGTATTGAATCGGCTGAAAACGGAATTACACGGGTAAACACGCGGAGAAAATATTTGCATTTTGTTTTTAATTTGATTTTGGATTTAGTTGGCTTCGTTACTTCAAGATCTTTTAGCGGATATGAATGAATTGAAAGAATCGAATGAAGCCTTAAAACAAACGACAGACGATTTGAAAAAACAACAAGATGAATTCAAAGCTCTTCTAGATTTATTAAATAACGAAAAAGAAAATTGGGTACGAAGTTTTGTTGATCATTCGAATGATCTGTTTTTTGTTTTCGTTTAAGGCGAACAAATCCGATGTTGAAAATCTCGAAGAAAAACTTCGTAATTTACAAAATCTTTTAGTACGATTCATTTTCTCTTGAAAATCAAAAGCAAAATCGTCTCGTTTTGTTTTAAGGCTTCGTTACGCGATCATTTCAATAGTTTACCGAAGGAGAACAAAGATGATCCGTTTGTTCTTCCTGATTTATCTGGTTTTGTTTCATGGGATCAATTAGAAAACGCTCTTAAAGGTATTCGAGAATCCATTGAAAAATCTTCGAATGATGCCGCCGCTGCATTGGCTTCGGCTCGACAGCCGGTTCAACTTGTTGAACGTCAAAGTCAAACTGTAAGTTCACTTGACAACATCATCTTTCTGTCTCAATTTCGTTTTTGTTTTTTTTAGTCTGCAAAACGAAAAGTAAAGCGCTAAAATTGATTTCTGTTTTTTTGTTGGTTTTCAATTGAACGTTAATCTTAGGAATCAACCGTGAAACCTGTTGCTAGTTTTCCATCGGAGAGTCTCTCCGAGATTTTAGAACAACTCGGCACGTTAAATGATCGTCATGAGCAATTGAAATCATTAGTTGAAACTCTCGATGTAAGCAGAAAAAAAATATCGTCATCATACGATGTTTTCTTTTTCTTCATTTCTAGAAAAATAAAGTCAATCGTGATGAATTCGAATCATTTAAAAATCAATTCGACGATCTATTCAAACGTCTTGCTGAGTTAGAAAGAAATCTTAACGAATTTCGATCACGTCCAATAATAAATGTATGTAGAGAACAAATGAGAAATCCTGCTGAGAAGTAAAACGATGTTGTGTATCAATCATATCGTGAAATTGCAGCATAATACGAATACTAAATCTCGACGAATCATGCTGGTCTTCACGAGTTGATCGTATACATGTGTTCATTGAAAAGAATTTGATAAAAATGAAATCTGTGATCTATCTAAAAAGAGAAGTAGAGAGAGAGAGAGAGAAAGATTAAATAGTAAGCACGGAAAAAATCACTTTATCATATAATAAAACTAACTAAATAAACGCAGATAAGAATGGTGAAACAGATGGTCAAATATTAATAAAACAAAACACTTGATTGATTGACTTTTTACACATAGGAAACACCTGATTTAGCACCACCGATTCATGAAATAATTCGAGAAGTTCAGGTCGGTGTTCATTTCGATTCGATTCGAACAAAAAACGACAATTGTCTGTCAATTCTAGTCAGGAACTGATTATTCGAATGATATCGATGATTTTCGATCGGCTATTCGACATTTACGTGGTGAACTCGACCGGCTCAAACATATGATTCAAGATTTAATAAATAAAAGCCATCTATCAGATCAAGACATTGATGTTTGTTCTTATTTGATGATTGATTTCATTTTAAATCTTCGTTATTTTTTTTTTGTTCTTAGGCTTTGAAAAACTTAGTTCAACAATTAGATGAATCCAAAGCTGATAAAGTTACTGTCAATAATGAACTCGATAAGAAAGCTGACAAACGTGATTTAGATATGCGAGTTTTGAAAAAAGATTTTAATAGTACGTGTGATGAATTATCACAGAATATCAATGATTGTCTACAAAGATTTGCCGCTCATGTAAATTGCAAACGACGAATGTTGTTTTTGCTCGAAATATCTCTCTCGTTTATCATAGGATAATACACAAAAGGAAGATTTAACTAAAATGAATCATGATATTGACGGAAAATTGGATCGAACTGAACTCGATGCATTACGAGATTATATGGATAAACAATTGAAAAAATTGAAGAAATTAGCAGTAAGATTCGAGTAAAAAAAGAATCTAAAATCGTTTGTTCCGAGAATATTTTTAGAAAGAACAACAACAAACTCAACAGCAACAACATGTTCATGTTATGTCGGAGGATGATGCAGCTGGTTTACGCAAACAACTCATTCGTTTTCATTGCATCAGTTGTGACCGGCCGATTGATGTTCAACCGCATCAGTTCGCACTTAAACATTTTTATTTTTCCATAATTGTGTAAATTTTTGTTGCAGACAACAACCTAGCCTTCCGGCAAATCAAGGCATGCGTCCAATTCAGTCGCCTCGACCTTACACAACCTACGAACTGGATCAAATTCGACAATTTCAAAAAAGTCAACAGCTCAACAATGATTTCGGCAGTGATGTCTACGCCACTGTCCGACAGTGCGGTGGATCACATACCATGACATTACCATTCAAACGACAAATTCGAACACAGTATAATTTCTATGTTCATCTTTTTCTTGTCTTATTTCATGTTCTCGTAGGCCAACTGTACCTGAAGATGGACTGCTAGTCAAGTAATTTTTCATTCGTCTGATTTTTTTATTGACTCAAAAGGAAAAACGTTGTTCACTTTAGACATGAAGTGGATATCAAAGGTCACGACGGTGTTATTTACAAAGGTCGACTCGATGTTGACAAATTGCCAGCTGTTGATTTACATAAGAAAAATGCGAATAGTCTTCTTGGTCCACCTCCAGCGCCAAGTCAACGATCTCGTTTGGATACGCATTTATTTCCAGGATACAGTCAACAACGTGATTCATCGAGTAACGAACCTGAACGACATAGTGCATCGCCGATTATTCCGAATCTCGAGCCGATTTTACCTCGAGAAGAATCACTCTCATGAAATCAGCAACTACGCACATTGAAATTCTTATATATTTTTTTTAGTTTGTTTCCCTTTTCAAATTTTTTTTTCTCATTTGTATGCAATCGTTTTTATTCTTGCTTTGCACCGAAAATTTTCTCAATGTATATGAAAAAGAAAACAAAGCATTTTTATAAAACAATTACTGAAAAATGATCAACAGTCAACAGTCATTATTCAAATTCGATAAGAGTACTTCGACACATTCTTTAGCAGCAATTAAAATCAAACAATCGCGAATACAGAAAAGAAAAATAACGATCGTTCATCAATTCTTGCGCATATGCATGAGTCAATCAATGATCGAAGATCACTAAAATCAATATTCTATTTGCAATAAACTGATTCGTTTGCAATGTAATTTTATATAAATAATTCATTCACTTTTTTTTCACACATTTAAACGACATACATTCGCACTTCGAATCATCGATTATATGCAGACGTGTGTCTCGTTGCCTTTTCTTTTCAAAAAGAAACAAAACAAAACAACTCGATACTATTGTATTTTTCAATAAACTCTTCAATTGATCAATCGTTCCTCATCAACGTCATGTCAATGCATTTCGATTCTCTCGAGGTGACATAAGATTTTCTCAAGGAAATGAACAATTGACTATATACGTATATATCATCATATTCTCATTACATACAGAGTGAAAAGAAATAAATCTCTATCAAGAGTCGTCAACTGTCTCGTGCCTTAACTTAAGTGTGACATAATCGAATCTCATCTGTAAATGATGATCATTTGAACGTGTGCGCTTGCACTTAGTCAACTAAATATTTATTCAACTAATCGTATGCATAATCTTTTGATGTTCAAAATCGTGTCTTTTTTTGTTTCTATTCGATTGGTTTACAATAACAAATCGAACCAATGAAAAAATGAAGAATACCATCTGTTAACTATCGAGACCGAACAAAAAAAAAACGAAGAAGATTAATCAAATTTTTGTTCTTGTTTGTATTTCAACCGTTGACAAAGCGCCGACCGTATATGTTTATTTTTTCCATTTGTTTAATAATTCATTATCATAATGATCTATGCAAATAAAATTAAAATTATCAACGACAACGAAAAATTCGATTGTATCATCATATTTTAAATGTCCCTCAAGGATGTTACATCTCGGCATGATTCCTTTTCTTTCTTTTTTCGAGTGACTAACAAAACGACGAAGAAGATAGTTCGAAAGTCAACATGAACACATCTGTGTACTATGAAGAAGTCTCTTAATAGCAACCATCCGTTGGTTAGTGTTTCCGCCTTTTGATGCTACCACTATCGAGCATATGATGCAATCAATACATTGATCAATATCTCTTCAACATTCGACACGCGTTTGAGTAGCACTTGAAAGTGATCATCAGTTCAAGGCAAAAGAGAAAAAAAACGTTCATCGATGGCAATGATAATATACAGATCTGCCGAGTTGCAACAGTTGTCGTTTGACACATTGAATCAATTGAATGCATCGTTGAACAAGATTGCGAATTAGGTGTGAGAAATCTTTCGAAACGGCAAGCTGTCACATGAGTACAAGTGTCCATCAATTTCATCTAACGTTTTTTGTTTTTTATGGTCTCTCTTTTCCGAGGCGCATCATCTCGCATATGACAGTTAATCACACAAAAAAGAAGGCGGCATTTGTTCAACTATATATACCTATTGTGAGATACAAATGATCTCAGTCATTTGTCTTCGTTAGTAACAGTAAGTAACTCAACAGCAACAACAAAAAAAAGAATAAATTGTGCCCAGAGGCTAAAGCGGCGTGGATTTTCTTTTGCTCAATTTTAGAGTGAGTGAATGAATTAACGAACATTTTAGCACTCGTCTGATAAACGAGAATAGAAATAATATAAAATGCTGATAGGAACGTGTATTGAAGTCTCAATTTCCTTTTTTTTCTCTTCAACACCGCCCCTACCTTTTCTCGGAAGGCGTGTCTATTGTTTTTCAGTCTGCCAATCGATACAATTAGTTTCGCATCTCTACACCTTTCAATGATGAGATTCAGATTCGCGTATATATATCGAAATCAATCATTCGCCATTCGATCGCTGTGCTAATGATACGTTGGACAGCAGAACGAGAGAAAACAGCAGCAGCAGCAACAACAGTATTGCTAATGAGAGAAAGAGAAAGAGAGGAAGAGAAAAAAAAAGTCTAACGTTCGAACGGCGGAAACATGGGTCATTCGTTGAATGTTCATTACTTGAAATGAATTGATACACTCACACGTATATATATTTTCTTTCTTTCTCTGCAATATAGGAATGAAACTTCGTTCGCATGAAATTTTATCAACGAATAAAAATCCCATCCGATCACCGAATCCATCGCGTTTCAAACAGATTTTTCAACGTAAAAATCTTTTCAAAAAAAAATTTCAACAACATCCATCAACACCCACTCAACATCACGGTCTTATCCACACGATTCCTGATTATGTTCGAAAGAGTATCTTTCGATTTCTATTGGAAGTTAAGTCTCCTCCTGCACCACCACCACCACCACCAACTAAACCGCCGCCACCATCTCGTCGAATACCACCGATGGGTATTCAAGCATTGAAAACGAAAAAACAATACGCACACACTCAACCGAAACGATCACTTCGATTAAAGTAAATTGAAACGCACTTGTCTTATCAGCCTAACGGCTATGTTTTTCTAGACAACAACAACAACAGCCACAACCACAACAAACGATTAACGAACATCAACAGCACGAAAATTATGATATGACGATTTTACATATGAATTTCAACGATCATGATGACGACAATGATGATGTTGATGATGACAGTTTATTCGCAACTAAAACAAGTACGAATCAAAAGAAACCGATTCCTCAATGGGCGAGAAGTAAGTTCATTTGAATTTCACACTTATGTTTGATTGACTTGGCTTTTTTTGTTTTTCTAGAAAATGAATTACAAATCGCGATTTGTAATCAAATCTATTTTCATCGGAATCCAAGTGAAATCTTCGGCAATTCAATGAACTGTTCGCCATCACATATTCGCACGATTCTACATTCAATGCTGCCTAACGTTGACTTATTTGATGATCTACGATGCAATAGTAACAAACCGATATTGATTTAGGAAAAGACAAATCTGTTATTATTTTTTTTCAGTTTCTTTTGATTGTTATGTAAATATATATAAATATATATATTGAAGAAGAAACAGATCTAGACTTTTTGATTTGATTCACACGTTGATATTTACTTCGATTTGTCGGCGGCAGTACAAAGGCGAAATACGCCTTTGACACCATCAGAAGAAAATGACAAACGAAAACAAAAAACAGAGAAAACGATATGATTGTTGTTATTTTTCCCAGTATGCAATCAGACAATAAGTTACAAATGAACTGTAGAAATGATCCATTAGACTTTAATCGTGTGAATAAATAGCAGACAAAAGATATTCACTGACGGATCATAGCCCCTCTGGCAGCATTGAGATGGATCATTGATTCGATTATTGTTGAACTTGATTGATCTTGTGAGACAAATGCAACCGTTTTTTTTTTGTTGCTTTCTTTTTCTTTGTTAATTGAATTGACGTTTTCAAGTATGTTACAGACCGTGAGATATTCGAGCATCGGTTATGTCGTTGATCGATCAAAGCTAATATTGATTAATCATAATGAATAATTAAATAAAAGACAAACTGCAAAACGGATTAGCCAATGTATCCTTTTCGTTCTTTTTTTTCTCTGTGTTTGATGTTTGATATTGTTAATTCAAGTGGATATACTTGATCTCAGAGTTATTTATTTAAAGTGAAACGAACACTTCGTTGAAGGTTTATTAAAAATCAAACGAATCGATAGGGTTGAGTGAATCGTATCGAATGGATGACTCATTCAGTTCAAATGTTTGTTTTTTTCCTACATACATACGTATAACGTACGTTAATTAACATGTTATTTACATTCATTTCAGTTGCATTTTTACTTTGTTTCGCTTTTCATATACAGAAATTATCATCGAAAAAATCGATTTGTTTACTTCTAAGTTTGAGTTTTGTGTTCATCTATTTGAAATCAATACGATTTATTTCATTTTCATTTCCATCGAATCATATTCTCGTCGATGATAATTGGCAATTTTCGTGTAATGAACAACATTGGCTGAATATTTCATTACCACATGCAATCCAAACAGCAACAAATCAAACATGTTTCTATCGAAAACAATTGTTTATCAATGATAATTCAATGGATTTTATCTTACGATTTGATGGTGTCATCGATGAGACCGATGTTTACATAAATAATAAGTTTGTTCGAAAACATATCGGCAATGATTATTTACCGTTTGATATCGATCTACCGACACATGGAAATCGAACATTAAACATTCTCCTACGTCTACGTAATACAATTAGGAATTTTTCTCAGACAAGTACAACAGGTCTTCAACGACATGTTTGGTTGATAAAAAGATCGAAATTCATCTATTTCAATCGGACAATTCGAATTGATTATCGAAATGTTACAAATGAACAAGCATTTTTATTCGTACAGTTCGACATTATTGGCCGATGCCATGTTCGATTTCTATTGAATGATTACGAAATCTCGCCATTGAATCTAACGAATATGTCACAAGCTGTAATTCTAATCGAAAAGCCTCGACTTTGGTCAATCGCCGAACCGAATCTCTACCGATTTACGGTTGAACTTGTCGATATCGAAACTCGAATGAAATCATTCGATCAACAGACGATTATGATTGGCATTCGTTCGATTGAATTTCATTCTTTCATTGGAATCAATCGTTACCAACAATATCCGTACATCGGCTCGGCTCTGTCCGATGCAGCACAGTACCGTGACGCGTATAAAATCAAACAAGCTGGCATTCAACTTGTTCATTGTGTTGATCATGTGCCGACAGTTGAATTTTTGAATGCTTGCGATCAATTAGGTTTGCTAGTGATGAATTCGATTGTGATTGATGAAAAAAAGTCGAAAGATGGAATGGTTGAACGTTGGTTTGAGAGAGATTATAATCATCCATCGATTTTCATTTGGAGAATTTATAAGCAAAGTCAAGATTCAGGAGAGATCAATCGAACACTTTTGTTCGAAAAATATGCCAATATCTCATTAAGTGAAATTCAAACAATTTATAATCAAAACCAAAGATCGACTCAGGCTTTTGGTGATATCAGTTGGTCGATATTTGCTGATCATACATCGAGTTTAATGAATCGATATCGTTTACCAACATTTGCTTATTATTTCTATCAGTAAGAAACGAACAACTATCCTTTGTTTTTCTCCTGTATTTGTTCGTAGAAGTCAATGTACATCGTGTCAACCGATGATATTCATTGCTAATTATTGGACAGATTCGTCAACGACCAATGTAACAATTTACACGAATTGTGATCAAGTTGAACTTCGTTTGAATGGACAATTATTAGAAAATGGTGGCAAAGAAACAAATGAAAATACTGCACATCTTATTCGACCACCATTTATTTTTGCAATCGAACAATTTACTCCCGGTCGTCTCGAAGCAATAGGTTTTATTAAGGGCAAATCAGTTGTTCGAACTCATCGATTAACACCGAATAAACTCGCTGATCATCTCGAAATTAAAGTCGATCTCAGCGAAAAATCAGTGACAACGAATGATGTCGTTTTCGTTTATGCGTACATCTACGATGCGAATAATACGCTACTATCTCAGGCAAATGATCTTGTGCAATTCTCTTGTTTTCAACAAGTTTTACTGATTGGTCAAAATCCTGTACATGCTGAAAATGGGATTGCAAGTATTTTGTTGAGAACAAACTCGATAATGTCTAAGAAACAAGTGACAATCGAAGCATTTTCATCGACAGTTAAAAAGCAAAGAACAAGTTTCGTAATCGAGATTTTTTCTGAATAAAAAGAAAAAAAAACATGGTCCCTGTGAGGATCGAACTCACGACCTCCGCGTTATTAGCACGGCGCTCTAACCAGCTGAGCTAAGGGACCGTGTTCGTATCCTTGAGAGAAAATAATATCAGTTTTCAGTATCGTTTTTATTCTTTTTTAAAATAAGCTCTATGAACTTCAGCACCTTCTTCTTCCAAAGCAGGACCAATAACTGTATATTCAGGTTCTTCCAAAAATAATCGACATGGTGGACCATCATCAGGACCATTGCATTTCTATTTGAAAAGTCACAATTTACTTAGATTTTATTTTCTCAATGAATTTCTTACTAATAATGTATCTTTTGAAACACCATATACAATTCGACGAATACCACTCCATTGAATAGCACCGGTACACATTAAACATGGTTCTGTACTGGTGTACAATGTGCAATCCTTGAGAATCTCTGGTTTCAATTTTTGTGTTGCTAATCGAACGAGATTTGTTTCAGCATGACATGTTACATCAGTAACTGGTACATAAATAGTATTTTCAGCTGTCAATAATAATTCTCCAGATTTTGAAACAAGACAAGCGCCGAACGGTTCATTTCCATGTCGAACAGCAGATCGAGAAAGTTCGATTGCTTGTCGAAGAAAGACTTCGTCTTGAATTGTTAACGACATTTTTTGTCTATTAAAGAATATTTAACCTAGTTTTCTATATGTAAAGAGACGAATGCGCATATACATGTGGCGACGTTCAATACATTATTGTTGGTTAGAGTAAAACCAATCGATGGCATATGTGATTGAAATAGTAAATGTATTCATCTTGATTTTTATTTTTTGTGTCTATGCTATCGAAAATTTTATTGAGGCATGTGGTTTTAAATGCTAAATCTGTTGTTTGTTTGCGTCCACAAGTAAAATCTGTTTGAATTTACTCGCAATATTAGTGTTTATATGTTTTCTAGAGCCGTGGATTAGCTCAACAAGCTCCCAAAGAATTAGAATTTGATTCGAAGGATAAAAAGTCAAAGGGAGATGTGAAAGCAGTAATTGAAACGAAAGGAGCGAGAGAAGCACGTGAAAAAGCTGAATGGGAACGATTATCATTTGTTGAAAAGATCGTCAAGAAATATTTTCCATCTCATATCAATTCAATCGCCATATTTGTACGTAAATAAGATCTCTCATTCAAGAGAAATTCATCAATATATTTTTGTTTGTATAGGCTGTTCTCGGCATTGGTTATGTTATCTATGAACAAATAAAAAATGATTATGAAATAAAATATTCATTTCGAAATGGTTCATGTCCAGATTTTAAATTTAAAGATGATCAATTACTCGAACGAACAGAAATTATCAACACACTAAAATCGATCATGCAACCAGTCGAAGATAAACTTGTTTCATCGTATTACATTGTCGTTGGTGATCATGGCACTGGGTGAGAAACAGAACTTTTTGAGCATTTTTCGAAGAGATTTTTCATATTAGTAAATCAACTTTAGTTCGACAAGCTGCTCGAAAAGTTGGCCGAGGTGTTATTTATGTTGAAGGTAATTTTTTGTTCGTCTTTTTTTTGGTCGAATTGTTTCCGACACTTAGTTTATCATTTAGTTCCATATAATGTTGAAAAATTTGGCTTTGCTTTTGCTCGTGCAATACGTTTTCATTTCAAAGAACATTTACTTCTATCGAATTGGATTGAAACAAAAATGTTTGGTGCACCGCCTGATGACGGTAAAAAGAGATTCTCATTTAAACTGATAAATAGGATTCGTTTCTTGTGTTAATAGGCAATGAAGCTAGTTGGGAACGTGTTTTAATTACTTTTCAAAAGTATGCTATTGATTTCAAGAAGAAATACGGTCGTGTACCGACATTAATCTTTGATAATTGTGATGCACTCGCTAAAAAAGATCAACGAATGCTTGAAATCTTGCAAGATACAGCTAAGACAGCGATTGATGATTCAACATGGGTAACGATATTTGTTGGTAATGTTGGTGAAGCACCTGAACAAATGGAAGGTCGAAGTAGTATAACACGTGCATCGTCGTTTATTGAAATACCGGATTTAAGTGAAAAAGAAGCAATGACCTATTTGACTGAGAGACGAAATCTTTCGAAAGATATGGCCGATCGAGTCTATGCTCTCGTTGGAGGACGATTGAAATCATTACAAAATGTAGCAACAAAAATCGAAAGTGGAGTTTCATTTGATAGTATGTTCGAATTAGAATGAATTTGATTTGCGAATAATATTCTGTGTTTGTAGCAATTCGTTCGTCGACTTTGAATGATATTAAACGTCGTATTGAGAAAATTCGATGTCGAATAAGTTCTCGAGAAGAAACATTTATGTTCAATCTTCTATGTGGTTTATTACATCGAGATGAATTGACTATTGATGAAATCATTCATATGGAATCAGATGTTAGCATTCGACAGAAAGTTTTAGATGAACTTCGAAATGAAACACTTCTTGCTCGAACTGTTTGTAGTGGTTCGTATATATTTCATGGGCAGTCAACAAAAGTTTGTATCCAAGAATCGTACAAAGAGAAAAAATGTTTTCATTGTAAATCGATCGATGGCATGAAATTTTAAAACTATTGTTTTTTCTTTTAAATTTGTATATTTATTTATTCAAGCTAGATTATTTAAAGAAAATATAATTATTCTGTTATCGTTTTTTTTTTCAAAAATAATAAAATCAAAGATTTTTCTAACGAATCAATAGAACGATCCATTGAATATTTACTATTCTTTGTTGAAAATGAATCAATGGTATTCTATAGACAGTAAGAAAGAAATTTGGTCGTCCAAAAGTTATATGTATATAAACGAACAAGTCAACGCACACATTCGTATATAGTCGGTCGAGTCGCTAAAGAAAGATTGATTATTTGGAAATCAAAACACAAAGATGATGTCAACAGAATCTCAAGCACCAAATCAACAAACATCAGCTTACGATGAACGTGTATTTAACGAACGTATTCGTCAATTATTTAATTCAATTGATTCAGCATCGATTTCACATTCACCATTGTCACCAAACGGTGATATTGGTCCGATGACATCGATTGTGGATGCACTTTTTCCTGAACAAGCATCAATTCATCAACAACAAAAACAACAACAACGTGAACAACGTCATGCATCAACAAACGATCTTACAAGTGCATTCGATCGATTTCCACTATGGAACAATCAAACAAACACGAATACAACGAATCATTCGTCGGCATCGGCTTTTTGTGGTGGTACAACAAATGGCTCATCGGCATTTGCTAATCGACGACAAAATAAACTACACAGTTCAACACGATCATTACGAAATACAAATAATCATTTTCAACAACAACCACAACATCATTATCGACCACCACCCGTTACTCGACCACGTTTTACAGCTTCAACAATACGTTTACAATCAGCTGCTACAACAACTGGACCTGCACCCACTGTTGTTGTACCACCATCATCAACAACAACAACCACCAATGGTACAGCTGGTCTTCAACGATCATCATCGTCTCTTTCGACGAATGGTACAACTGAATATCAACCTCGTTTTGCTAGTCGTCTTTCCAGTACTCGTTTGCCAACAGGTGGCACAGCTGTTGGTTCACACGATCAAATCGTCGGTAGTACATCGACTATTGATCCAATTGCTCCATCATCAACAACATCTGCTGTACTTGCTCGCAGTACATCGTCAACCAATGCTCAGCCACAACAATTCGTCACTATGACACAAACAACGACAACAACATTTTGCTATGTACCTGCATCAGGTTCACTTGCTTACAATAATCTACCGGGTGCTGCAACTCGAAATGTTGCTGCTGCAGCTACTGCTGTTCCTCATCATTAGAAAAAATCGATTTCGAATTTACCAAAAAAAAAAGAAGTTTTTGTTACAATCTTTTAACATGTCGTCGTTGTCGAAGACACATGTTTAGTTCTCGTTCAATGTATATGTATGTAGTCTGCTTATGATTTACTTGTGTACGTATGCAGTGTTTTCTCTTTCCTTCCTTCCTTCTTTCTGTTGTATTTTGTCGAACAATTCATGCACAGAAATATTTATTTATTTATTTATCTATTTATTTATTTATTTATTATCTCTGTCAAAATGTTTCTTTTCTCTTGTGTTAACTGTTCATTTTTGTCCTCTGTTGATTAGTCAAATAAATACAATTGAAGAACAGATTAATATATTTTGCATTCCATGCTCTCTCATTGAAATTCTTTATTCATATTTTCAAATTGACATTTACAAACAAACAAAAAAAAGAAGAAGGTAGACTATTAATTTTTAGTTCACGAAACGAACAGAGAGCGAATACGAGTGCACAAGTACTTTTTTCAACAATTTCAAAACAACATAAACAAACAAACACATATATAGATATATAATATAAGCTTTTTTTTTCTTCTACTACAGACACAATTCACTTAAGACAACAGAGAGAAAGAGTAAATAACGAAGATAGAATAATGTCAATGTACTTCCTGAGTAAAAAATAATGAGATTCAAACGCAAAAAAGAAATCCTGTCAATTATTCATGTTCCATACTCATATGTTGATCATCGAATTCATCAAGTGTTAAATCAAATATTTCCTCTTCTTCTTCTTCCTCGTTAATTCGGTTTGCTGATTGATGAATCAATTTTCGAACTCGATCATGATAAATTTCCTTGTTATTCTTTAAAAATCGTCGAAGTATACTTGAACTAGCTTGATCTTGTTGAAATGTTTTCTGATAAAGTTCATTGATTGCAACTAAACATTCATTGAAATCTCGTTCGTGACAATTTCCCAATTGATGATTCATATTCGAATGAATATTTAAAAGACGATTTGCATAGAAAACACAACAAGCAGCCAACATCGATGACCGATAAGACGAAAAAGGACGATCTTGTAAAAGTATAAGCGTACAAAGATAATTCGATAGCAACGATAAACATTTATAATCATCATTGATCGGTTCAGGTTTAAATGCAAGAAGATAGTATTGCATAAATGTGTAACAAGTCGGACCTGATATCGAAAAATTAAGCATTTTCATGATAATTTGTTCCATTCGAAGGATATGTTTGGTTTCGTAGGTGTTATCCGTAATGAAAGAGAATTCTTCCAATGCTGGCGGATACATTTCTTCGTATTTCGATGCGACATACATGCAAGTCGTACCGAGTAATTGCAGTTTCGAACGGGTGACATTGACTGTCGAAAGAAATCGATCGACATATTGAGCGCAAAGGAAAAGTGTTTCGTCGTTGAGTTTGTACTCGTCGGCAACTTCGATGAGCCAATCGATGAGAATCGTACGCATAGCTGAATTGATGTCCGATTGATGTTCCATGAAGTTAAATTCTTTTTTCAAATAATGAAATCATTTGTTTAAAATGGAAACAAAAGAAAACTCACTGGGTGCGTAGAGATGTTCGACTGATTTCAAATGATCGAAGATTGTTTGTCGATAATCCGGTCTGAGAAAAAAATCAATAAGAAAATCGAGTTTTTTTTTACTTGGAAAAATGAACGTACAATTCGTATAATTCATCTTCGAGTTGTTGCCGAGTTTTATTCTCATTTGATACTGTTGTTACTTGGAATTGAACATGTTCATCATGTTTTTGACTTGGTTGTTGTTGTTGTTTATTGAAGAATTTCTTAATCGAACGTGTTGCGGTTAGAATTGGCCGAGCATTTTTGAGAAAGCAATTTTCTTGTTGCTGATCGGAAAGTTTTGTTTTGGCTGAAAGAAACTGTTTCTCCGAAGAAACATCTTTCAATGGTAGACGATTCTGCGTTGCTCGCAGTACATGTCGATTCGAATTCATCATCTAAACATTTGAGTTTCGATCGAATAAAAAACAAACATTCAACTTACTCGAATCGAATCGAAAAATAGAAAGATAAACAATGAAATGAAGCGAACATGTCGATGTCTTTGTTTCGAAAGCGCTTGTTTCCTCTTTCGACCAATGTACAACGCGTTGTTCAATGCGAAAGAGTGCGCCAGTGTGTTCGCTTATGAAGTCTAACGAAGGCAATTAGTAGTGAGAAATAATTATTGAAATTTATTTTTTATTATGCAAACCAAAAAAAGGCAAATGAATGGCTTGTTTAACCCAAGCCGGATGCTCTTAGGTTTTCATCAATGAGAATGTTATTTGCTACGCCGTAGACATAGACTAATTGTCCTTGATACTGCTGTCTGTCAACAGCTTTGCACACGGCCGAACGTCGATAACGACCACCGCGTAAGCTTTTCTGAAATTTTTTCCAAATAATTCCATCGTACTCTTCATCGCCTTCAGTATTCAACGCATCGTCGATTTCATATTGAATTTCATCGTCAAATTCTTTGAATAACACCGGTTGTTGATCACGAGATTTATGTCGAGCTTGGTTTGTCGATTGTGTTTGACGTTTAATCGTCGCCTCGTAACCGCCGTCAGGTAGAAGAGCTTTGGCTAAAACTGAACGAATATTCTTCGTTAAATCGAACCATTCTGGCGAATCTTCTTCGTGAAGTAGTTCGTGTGTTGATCGAGGTCGATAACGACGATCATGTTTCAAACGTGCTTTCATTCGAGCAAATAATTTCACTAATGAAAATGACTCGTCATCATCATCTTCATCAGCAGTGTTGTAATAGATTGTTGGAGGTATTCGAGATTCGATACGATCGAATGTATTATTATTATTGAAATCGTTCAATGATGGACGACTTTTGAATGAGCTGTAGGTACGTTCGAATTCATGAGAATGAGAATGATCATCGAGTGCCAGGGAGAATTGCCGAGCGAACATCGACGAATTCGAATGTGAGTGTTGTTGTTGTTGGAGTGAGTTCAATGCACCAGCTGTGGGCGAATGTTTGAGAACGCCACATCGTTTCGTAAGATAACGATAGTTTTCAATTAAATCATCTTCAGTTTCGTCGATTTCTTCGTCGAATTCGTTGGTTTCATCATCGTCGTTGTTGTATGTTGTTTGTACAGCCATTTTAGTAAAAATTCAAATTCTCTATTTTATCTCTTGTCGTTTTTCTTTGAATAGAAAAAAATATTTTAATGCTTCTTTGGATAGATTTTCACGGCATCATTCGAGCATAGGTAAGAATGCAACATTAGAGACTATGTTTTCAACAAAAGAAGAAGAAAAAACGACGACGACTGTGATGAGAAGGAAAAATGAAAAAAACCAGAAGAAACAGAAGAAGAAGAAGAATAATAATAAAAGTACTTCAGATGGCCTCATCCTTTCAATTTACTTTCAACAGAATCTAGATAATAAAGAAAAAAGAAACGCTAGACTTATCACGTTTAACTCAGTTTGTCTTCATTTAATATTTTTCTTATCTTTAATTGCGAGCTATTGAATTTCTTGTCCGAATCAACTATAATTAGAATTTCTCTTTCGTAATTCGTAATTATCACTGTAAATGAAATCAAAATCTGCTAGGTTATTCCGTTTCTTTTCAGTTACAAATGAATCTATTCGAGTATATATATAATCAATGAATATGTCAAAATTATTCGAGCTACTCTCTCAACCGAATAGAAATTGTCGACAACGAGTCTTTTTTAATTACAGATAGATTTTTATTTTTTTTTTGTTTCAAAGAAAAAAAATGCTAGAATATATAAAAAAAATAACATATAATACAAACAAATAGTTATTTATATCTGAGAATAGAATATTTTTAAAAGAATAAATTGCATGAATCTATTTAAAGTGCTTCTTTGTGCGCTTCGGCTTTGGCTTTGTGCGCTTTTTCTTCAAGTTTATCGCCAACAGCTGAAAAGCCCGCGCCGACACGTTCGCCAAGTGTATTGTCGGAATCTTTGACTTTTTCTTTATTACCTTCGTATGAGGCGGCGCTTGTTGCTTCTAAAAAAATAATCAAAATCTTGGTTTTGTTTTTATTTGGTTTGCTATTGACTTTACGAACCATGAACTTTTTCAGCTACATAATGATAAGCATTGGAGATTGTATCACCGATTTGACCAATAACACCTTTCTCTTCGGCTGCTTCTTTATGGGCTTCTTTTTTAGCTTCATGACCTTTTTCTTCGACTAAATGGAATATAACAAAATGGTGAAAACGTCCCTGCAGATCAAAAGCGAGTTTTTACTTTTATCTTTCACAGCATCGATACCGTGTCCAATACGATCTCCGACTGGGAGATTTTCATTTTTAGCAGCTTGTTTATTAGCTTCATATGAAGCACCACTTGTTACTTCTGCGAACAAAAAAAACAATCCTCTCAAATAGATATCATCATGAAAATAAATCGTTTTCTCCTACCTTTAACTTTTTCTGAGACAGCATGAGCAGCTTCTTTAATATTTTCAGCCATTTGTTTTGTTTCGAAGTATGTACGTAAGAATGAAAATTGTGTGGCAGATGCAGTCTATATATACCCAAAGGGGCAGAGAGTTAATGAAGAGAAATAATAGTCTAAAACGTGATGGATACAAGAAGTGCACGGGTAACAGAACGAAACAAGAAAAATAGAAGATTCTTACACACATTTGTTACACGTTTTATCTTCACGTGATGATGTTTATCAGTTCTTTATTTTATTTAAAACAAAAACTACATCTAGACAATAGTATATCCGCCATCGACGATGAGATTAACACCAGTCATAAATTGACAAAGATCAGAAGCGAGAAAAATAGTTGTATTTGCAATTTCATCGACCTTATCCAAGCGTTTAAGACATTTACCATAAAATTGTTGATTAAAAACTGTCGGATCGATACCGAATTTTTCCGGCAGACTTTGAAATGTTGGTGAATCAATCGCACTCGGAGTAATTGAATTCACTCGACTATAGCAGCACTAGGATAAAACATATTTAAAAAAGAAAACACGAGAATCATCTTACGTATTAATTAGAACATCGATGGTTTTCCATTTGTCAACAATTGACTTGACAACTTGTTCGACGATTATTTCATCTTTTAATTTATTTGCTTCGTCAAGATTAATATCACTAATGACAACATAAGCTTGATGAGCATGACAAATTTTTACAATATGTCTCGTTATCCAACCTGCAGAACCAGTAATAAAAACAACTTTATTTCGAAGAATTTGTACGCATACAGTTTAAAAATAGAGTCAGTTATGTTCTAGCGCCATCTATTGGCAAGCATTAATTTGTAATTAATTTTTAACTACGAACTAAAATTTTAGCAGTTAAAGAATTTTTTCTCGTTAAAAGAAAATAAATTAAAGATGAACATCGATAAATTAACAATAAGTAAGACGTGGCTAGTATGATCAGTTTTTTACCAGGGCTATCATTTCGAATTACTTGAAACGAGAAGACTCGAATCGAACGTTTGGAAATTCATCGACAACAATATGTCTAACCAAAAAACTGCTTCAGCTTCACGTGATGAAGATTTACTTCTTCAAAATTTTAGCCGAAATGCAACAACAAAATCCTGGGCTTTATTCAGTGGTAATGCTGCTGTTGTTTCAGCTATTCCACTTTGTAAGTTTGACTTTCTCTTCGTTCAAGATAAATGTGATGATCGTCGTGTTTGTTTTCAGGGCTCTTCTGGCGTATTCATCAAATGGATTTTTCATCTTATTTTATTTATTTCATTGTTGGCACTCTTGCAAGTACCTACGTTCTTAATTTAGCTTATCAAAATATGAAATTCATCTTGAAACATAAAATCGCTCAAAAACGTGAAGAAGCAGTTGCCCGTGAAATATCAAAGATCTATGCCAACGATAAAAATGCTAATAAAAATAAAGATGACCGGTATGATTGATGATCTTCGTTTTTACTTTTGTTTCGCTATATGATTTTCTTTTATTAGAGTTTTAACACGTAAAAATGAAGTTGCCGATTTCGAAGCTACAACATTTTCGATTTTCTATAATAACACATTCTATTTAGTTTGTCTTATTATTTTGTCATTTTTTGTTTTGAAGAATTTTGCACCAGCTGTTAATTATCTTTTCTCAGTTGCATTATCAACTGCAATTGTTTTTCTTTTTTCAACTGGACAAAAATAGATAAAAAGAGGATTAGAACGAAAAGTATATTCATTCATTTGATTTTCGTTTTTCTGTTACTGTTTGTTTTTCGTCTTTTTAACTTGGATGATATATGAATAAAAAAAACAAAGAAAAAACACAACTTATGTCAAGGTTTTCGAAATTAGACAGTCAAGAATCAATATTAGTAATTACAACTGTTTGCGTATTGACTTCAATTTTAATATTTGTCTAATCGAAATGTCTATATATATATACATATACATATGTAAGATGTACAAACGAAACGCATTTGTAAGATGACAATATTATCGATTGTTTGCATCGCTTTCGTGGTTTTATTCGATTGTAAGAATCGTTGTAGCCTAGTTTTTTTTTCGAAACGAAGAAATTATCTTATGTTTAGTAACTCAATCGGCTTCGCAATGTTATTTCTGTAATCCTTGCGGAAGTACATGGGAAACATCAAGTGCCAGTATAATACAAACAGGAAATACAAATGATTATTGTCGTGTACGTAAAGTTTACAAAAAAAACAAAACAACTGAACTTTGTTTTGTTCGATTTCAATAGAAAACTATAACTGGCAGTCTCATTGTTCGAGATTCCGCTGCAACATGCAATCCATTAAATTTCGCTAGTAATGGAGTTTTCTGTTGTCAAGATAGTCTTTGCAATCGATCATCACAAACATTCGTATCCGTACAACTTCTTGCCATGATATTATTCGTTCTCCTTGGGATGATTTTTTATTATTAAAAGACAAAAAAAAACAAAATGCACATTTACATATAATCAATAAACTAAACAGGATGAGGTCACTCTAGATTTCGTTTATTTTACGAGTTTTAAACCATGATAAAGTGTGAGTAAATATGTGAATACGCATTTCTTATCGATATCACCTTGAATAAGATCGTCACTATCGAGTAATGGATGAACATGAGCTTTTTCTCTAGAGGAAAAACAAATGTCAATCGTGTAAATTATGTTTTTCTTCGGCCTACTCAGCAATACGAAAAGCTAAATCGAAATTTTCTTGTTTATTATCCTGTTTTAATGTTTGAAAATCGAATTCATCGGGAAAGTAATGATGAACTATTGCACAAAATGCTAAACCATCGGCAAAATCACTTGTAAAATTTCGTATTTTAACTGACTAAAATTTAGAAAAACAAAAACCTGTCAAAAATATCAACAAGACCGAAAATCATACTTCATAATTTCTCGTGACATTTTGACACCATTTCAATAGACGTTCCTGTGCTTCTTTGTACGATGTCATACCTTATTGTATTGTATACTGTTCAAATAAAGACGACGACAAAGAAGAAAATGTAGAGTTGAACTTAAAGAAAAAGAGAAAGAAGGTAATTATGGTACCAACGGTCGATTGTAATCGAGCGAATGAGAAGAGAAACATACACACACAACAACCACAACGCATGAACAAAAGTAACCTTTACTGTATGTGTTTTTTTTTCACTCTCTGCTCTCTCTCTCTCTCTCGTTCTTTCTGTCTGTCTTTGCATTCACTTTTTGGCAACCAAAATAAATACCATTGTTTTGCAATTTCTCGTAATGGAATCATTCTTCTCATGATTTGCACCTGTTTCCTTTCGTTCGTTTTTATATTATCGAATCCGGAAACGTATTGTTTATTGTTCACCACCGGCTTTCTATTGACCGCTTGATGTCGCTCCTTATCAAATTTGATATAAACCGAAACGTGTACGCGCAAGAAAGAGAGAGGAAACATGACGTCATTGATATTATTGGCTAGACTTAAGAAAGAAGATAGAATAGATAAAATACTTTGCCGAAAGAAAGAAAGAAACGTTTTCTATCAGTTGAACAATGTCAGCACAAAATACCAAACAAATTAAACTCGATGGTAAAAGATCAAAGATGATTTGTTTTTTGTTGTTGTTGTTGAGTTGAATGTTTTGTAGAAGCTGAAATGCAAAAGGCATTTGAAGTTATTGGCGATGTTCAAAATGAAATCGATCGTTTAAATGAACAAGCTAGCGAAGAAATTCTTCAAGTCGAACAAAAATACAATAAACTTCGTCAACCAAATTATAAAAAACGTTCGGATTTAATTAGCAAAATTCCTTCATTTTGGATCAGTGTCTTTCTTAATCATCCGCAATTATCAAGTTGTTTAGATCAAAATGATGAGAATATTTTACAATATCTTAAACGTGTTGATGTTGAAGAAGTACGAGATGTCATTGAGATTTTGTTGACACATGATTTTAGTTTATGTTTAGCATGATGATATCAAATCAGGTTATCGTATTCGATTTGTAAGAATGAATTCATTGATTTACGTATGAGAAATGATTGATTGATTGTTTGTTCTATCTTGTAGACATTCGATACAAATCCATATTTTGAAAATGATGTCATTGTGAAAGAATTCAGCATAACTGAATCAAGTGAAACAACTTGTAAATCAACGGCAATTCGATGGAAAAATGTTTGTTAGCCAAAAAAAAGATAATCAATCGAGAGATTTCTATTTGAATTCGTTCTAGGAAACAAGAAATGGTCAATCGATGACAAACAGTGGCAAGAAAAGCGATGGCGAAACACGTAAACGTTCGCATGATGCAGAAAATAATAACAACGAACATGGCACTTTTATGGCTTGGTTTACGGATACGAATGGTGAAAGTGGAAATGATGAACTCGGTGAAATCATTAAAGATGATATTTTCGTTAATCCTCTTCAATATTATCTTGTAAATCGAATAATTTATTGAGAAGATGAAGAAGAGAATAACTGATTTGATTATTTAGGCTGCAACAACGAATGATGAAGAAGATGGTAGTGGTGGTGAAAATGATGACGAAGATGATCTTGAAGTATGAGAGCAATTAGTCTATCGAATTCGAATGAAATTTATTTGTTTTTTTTTAAATTAGGAAAAAGATGATGATCAAGAATAGAAATTGATCTTTTGTTCGAGAGAATAAACATGATGTTGTCACGATAAATTCATTTTTTTAAAATCAATTCTCATACATATCCAAAAAACGACATTGAGTTAGATTGTATTTTCGTAAATCTTGAATGGGAATAAGATTTTCTAATGGTTGCATTGTCTTTTGAAATTCACGTGCATTCTAATTCAACAACAACAAAATGAATGATTTCAAAATTCAATTTTAATTATTTTACTTGTTCATTCTGTTCGAGAACTCGTAAAAGATTGCCACCCATAAGTTTAATAATGTCATCGTCGGTCCAATTACCTTGTGCGATTAAATACTCGATTAATTGTGGATATTTCGAAACATTTTCGAGACCAACTGGTGTTCTGTTTGAAAAAGATTTATTATTTCGAGAAAAAAGTCGATTGAAAACTAAAACCTACTTAGGAATACCATCGAAATCCGAACCAATACCAACGCAATCAATACTGGCAACTTTTCGAACATGATTAATATGTGCTGAACGAGAATTTCAATTGATTAATTATAAAAGAAAGAAAAATGAGAGAGAGATTCTCTACCGGCTACATCGGCGATACTTCCAACATTCGGTGGATCGCATCGAATAAAATCAGGTGTAAACGCAACCATGACTACACCTCGGTTTACTTTCTACAGAAAACAACAACGACAAGAGAAAGTTAAGTCTTTCAAAACATACAACTAATTCGAGCACATCATCTTGAACGTTTCGTGTGTTATTGCATAAAGCCCAAGCACATGAATGACTGAATATAACTGGTGAACGTGAAACCGTCAATGCATCGATCATAGTCTTCTTCGATACATGTGCTAAATCAACTAACATGCCTAATCGATTCATTTCGGCTATAATCTGTTTGCCAAATGGTGTTAAACCATTGTTTTTCACCATTGAACTATTTCGATCAACAAGATGTGTATCTGCCCTAAAATCAATTCTTCGTGTGTCAACAAAAAATTTAGATTTTCTTTTTACCAAGGTGTATTGCAATTATGTGTCAAAGTCATATATCGCACGCCAAGTTGATAGAAAAGTCGAAGAACAGAGAATGTACTTTCGATGGCTTGTCCACTTTCAACACCGTATAAACTAGCGATACGTTTCGATTTAAATGCTTGTCGAATACCATCGGCAGTTGTTACCATTTGAAAAACATCCGGATGTTTGCCAAGTAATCGATTCATGAGATCGATTTGATCCATAAAACTAATCGTCGCATCTTTACCTTGATGATCACACGATGTATAAATTGACCAGAACTACTCACTCAACGAATATTTTGATACTGAAAACAAAACCACAAAACTAACCTGTCCGCCGAGTTCACCTTTTCGCAAAAGCGTGATATCCGTATGTGATGGAGTCGAATTCAATAATTTATATTGACTCATGTTATACAAATCAAGACCAGTTAGATTATCTCGAAAATTAGCTCGAATAAGCCAAGCCCAATCATTATGTCTAATATAATAATAGGAAAATTCTAATTGGAAATGAAATTCTCAATCTCATTACCCATCAATCAATGGATATTCTGCTAGAATATCGCTCACACGTTGTTTGATACTTTTAACTTCAGTTCGTTCTATGACAATACTTGTTGCTAATAGAACACAGCTAAAAACTAACCATAGCTTCGGTACGAAACTCATTTGTGCGCTTTGATTTCGATTAACTGGCCTACTTTTATATCTTCTCAACCAAGGTTTTTGCTTCGTCCTCTGTATAGATAAGAGAATTTTCTTTTTTAATTTATTATACCTTTATTCATATAGCTGTTTTTCATACACAAAGAGAGAAAGAGAAAACAAAGAAAACATTCTACGAAAAGATCAACATCAGAAGAACAGAAGTTTTTTTTTTTATATAATATCACGCCAAAATTCTTTATACAGAAATAAGAAGCAGAAAAACGAAAACAAGAAATGAACAAATACAAGGGTAGATACATATATATATTTATAAATAATCTCTTGCTCGGACATTTTCTTCCTGAATCAATGCTTGAGCGAAAAAAAAACGAAAAAAATTCACCGGGATTTTGAGATTGTTTATTAGTTAATCTCCATTGACTTTTCGACGACATGTTGGACATGAATCATTTTCACTAAGCCATGTTGATATGCAAGGAAGATGAAATAAATGTGAACAGTTTAATTTGTTGATAATTTCCTCGTCGGCAAATTCAGTTAAACAAATTGGACATTTTTCAACTAGAAGTAGCGATGACGAATCGGTTTTCAATGAAAATTTCATTTGTGGGAGTGCGTCGATTTCATCTTGGGTTAATCGGGATGGAATACTTAGATTCAATATTCGAGATAAACGAATCATTCCCTACAAATAAGAATAGTTATTTGTTTATTGGATTTTATTTGATCTTACTTCAAAACCTTCGACTTCAGGTCGTGAATTCAATCGACTGTAAATAAGACTGAAGAAGAATTGATCGAAATTATTTACAGCACCTTCGAAAGATTGAATCGAATCGATAACAATTTCAATAGCACGATTGAGACGAATATGACCACCGGTTCCACTCGTTGAATGTTCGGAATTATCGTTTGTCGATGAACTTGTCGGATCGGTATTTGGACGCGTACTGAAAAAGAAACAAGACAATCAATGAAGAAATCTTAAATTTGAAAGAGAAATCTACCGAGAATGATTCGTTGTTCGACGACGTGTTGTTTGTGGTATGTCATCTTCATCATCAGTCACTAAATTCACAGTTGTATTCATCGCCGATGGTGATGATGATGATGTTGGTTGTTCATCATCATCGGATATATAAACAAAACGATATTGTCGTGTTTGATCATTTGACGTGGATAATTGTGAACGTGGTCGAAGATTGTAACGTTGAGTCGAATTTGTTCGATCGGTAGATGTTTCAGATGTCTCGGATGATGACGGCGATGGTGGTGGTACGATACGATTTCGTAGGGAATAGTTTCGACGTGTTGTTGTTGATGAATGATCTCGTCGACGCTTTGGTGGTGCCACTGTTCTTGATGTTTCCGATGTGTCATCGTTACTTTCGGAGACATTATTCGATCGTGTACGTTTTCTCGACACGGTTGATGCTGGCAATGGCATGA
>ERZ778027.967-NODE-967-length-55623-cov-11.725633_pt1 | contig 55623 bp, 67 predicted proteins | sample MGYA00375757_ERZ778027 | MGnify/ENA primary metagenome ERZ778027 (study PRJEB29350, sample SAMN05389817) | bioreactor metagenome | isolation source: Ammonium sulfate bioreactor | place: South Africa: University of Cape Town | collected 2014-02-18 ...
CTATTTCTCTTTTCTGATTAGAATTTCACGTAGTATTCAGTGATTGCACAATTGAAAAAGGAAAGTTGTTTTCTTATTGTGCATGTGGCTTTTTAAAAAAAAACTTCAGCATTGCATGAGCATCCAATTTAATAGGATAAAAGATGTGTAAACTTTGGGAAAATTGAAATCTATTGAGTCGAATGATCTCTTGCATTGAATATACTACAATAAATGATGATGATGATAGTGGGATTTTTTTTTCTTTTCTTTTTGTCCTAAAAACCGTTTCCTTTTTATTCGTCCTCCTTATCTTATTCAGGGCGAATCAATAAGCAATACTTACCTTGAAATCGTCCGATATGTATATCAGTTTTAAATCAAATATTCACGATATATTTGATAAATGAGTTTTAATTTCGTTTTGACAGTTTTAGTCGATTAAATTTTCTCTAAATAGCAACGCATAGATAGTAATCAAAACGAAAAGCATTAAATCATCGAAAAATTTCTTCGTACTATCTGTTCGAATCTTTAATTAAATAACGTATTCGTGACTTGTAAACAAATATGCATCGCAAAATTACATTACTGGGTAAAATCTTCATACATTTTTTTCCTCAAAGCTTAAATAGAAATGTTAAATATTGAAAGAAATAGCTAAGAATTTGTGCATTGTCTCCTTATGATGTATGTATTACATTCATGAAATCCAAATCTTCTTTGTCTGAAATTAGGCTATTATTTATCTATTTAATTTCGTTCGACAAGTGCAAAAACATTTTCCTTGATAGATAAGATGATGGCACCCGCAATATGATTCGCTCTGAATGGGCTCGGTCCAATCCGATCTGTCTTCTATAATCAATGTTCATTTTGACAAAGAAAGTAAATTTTTATCGAAAACAATTATTGAAATAGTCAATCGTTAAATAACTTAATAAAAGTTAACCAGAGACTGAACTATGAAATAAGAAAAACCTATATTTCGAAAAGTAATTATTCTATCTGACAAATAACACAAAAAGAATTTCATAAATCACCGGTTTCGACATCATAATCAGTAGATTTAATGTCGAAAATCCCGTTTATGTTGAGGATTCTGTCGATAACATGTTTTACCAAATGGACATTCAGGTTTAGTCGTATCGTTATCGTCGTCATTGTTCGATGATTTCGGTTCATCATAATCACTATCACCTGGATGAGATTGTTCGGCACGATGAACAGGATTTTTTCGATAACATGTTGAACCGAATTGACACGCTGGACGACGTTTACCACTTGATCTTGCTGAAACAGTTTCAAATCGAATTATTGTCAAATTTGAAAAGGAAAACATACGTTTTTTAGTAACAGAAGGTGATTTAATCGTAATTGATTCGACTTCAGCATCACTTGTATTATCGAAACTTTTTGTAGAAGAAATTCGACTGAGAACTTTGCCAGGAGATCGAGAATCTGAATAAATACAAAACACGTTGGAGAATAATTCCAATCGAAATTCTACCTAAGATATTTGACGGTTCATCGATTTCGTTATCACTATCATCATCATCATCATCGAAATTTGCTAAAGAAGAAAAGATCAATTAAAAAAGAAGATAGAACGATTTTTTTAACTAACTTGGTCGTTTGTTGCTCGTTGTTGGAGCGCTATTATAAGATGAATTTCGTGAGTAAGGAGATTTTGTTGTTGAGGGTGTTGTAGGTTTAATAACAGATGGTGAAGATGTTTGTGATGCCATCCATTTAGGTAATTTTCGTGATTTATCATCCTCAACTAAATTTACTTGATCAGTAGTATTTAACGGTGATTGTTTTGGTGTTACATCGATTGGTTTTTGTTTAACAGGCGACGATGTTGATTCAATTTGAATATCATCATCATTATCATCAAAATCAAAAACAGTCGCAGGTTGATTATTTATTGATAAATCCGTATCGGAATCATTGTTGGTATCTTGATTATTATTAACATCAGTAGAAAAACAAACACGAAAATAATATGTCGATGGTAGTAAACCGATTTGATCGCCATCGTTTAATTCTCGTTCGATATCTTTAGTTAATTGAATTGTTTTGCCATTCGAAGTACGAAAGAAAACAGGATTTGCATGTGTTGGTTTTATCCAAAGAGTATTATCATCTTTTAAGATTAATTCAGCATGATGACGAGAGATTTTCTTTTCATTACACTACACGAACAAAAATATTTCAGCTATTTAAAAAAAAATGATCAAACGTACGCCTAATGATGAACCACGTCCAATAACCACTTTTTCATTTTCTTTAACTGTAATACGATTACCTTCCGAAATAGGTATGAGTTCAACTTTGTTCACCATCGTTAGTTTTAAAGACAATGAAGATGTTCGTTAGAATATTGACAGGAAAGAAAATTATAGGTGTTGTATATTCATCAATCGAATAAGTCGATAGAGGGCATGAACAACCTCGATCGAACCATTTCTCATTCGTTAACTTGTGTTCGCTACAGAATTTGGATATTTCATTTCCTTTCATCATTGTCATTGTGTCAGTATTTTGTTTTAATACTAATATCTTTCACTTTTCTTCGTAAATTCTTAGTTAATTAATCAACAAAATAATAATTTTTTTCTAATAAAAAAAGAAAAAGAAAAGGTAAATATGATTAGCAGCACATTTCAACATGGACAGTTAATGGTTGATATTTTGTTTTTTGTTATTGAAAACAATATTTTCTTTAGAAAATCAAATCTAAACTATATAGTTTGTTCTCTGTTCCAATCACGATCCTATACGAAACCACTTGTAAATAAACAAACTTTGTGGCGTATATGATCGTTTATCCCGGAACTCGAGAATAACTTTTCGTCTCTTTTTGATTTCAAAAATTTATTTCCATAAATTCTATTTCTTTCCTTCTATTTGCAGTTAAGTTCAAATAAAAAGAAAAGAAATATCCATGAGCAATAACAATCAATCTAATCAACAGGATACTTCGAGTATGCCGCCACCATTTGCTTTTCCACCTATGCCAATGCCACCTCTACCACCAGCATACATGCAAATGGCTGCAATGTATTCATTTCATCAGCAACAACAGTCACAATTTTTTCAACATATGTTTTCTATGCCTCCACCACCGTTGCCGAAGCCAAATATTCCAAATGCACGACCATCACTACCAAATGAGAGAGCAACAAGTAATTGATCTCAAGAAATTGTTAGTTTTGTAAATTCTAGTTTTTAATTCAAGATTCGAGACAATTGCCAACAGTGAACAGTGATTATCAAGATCGAAGTCGTAGTTCATTTCATGATTCGAATAAATCTGCGAATCATAAACGTGCATACAGTTCAGATCAATCATATCGAAATTTTTCACGTCGTGAATCACCAGCATCCAAACGACGACGATCGAACACCGACTACACCAACGATAGCGACGACGATTACGATGAGTAAACAAACAAACAAACTACAATTTTTTTCTGAAAAATTAATCAATCATTTTATAGTTCCAGTTCTGATGAAGAACCAACTGATGTACCAGTAGCAAAAACGAAACCACTTTATGTACGTACTTGCACGTCTGAACTTTATTATCAACGTGATACACAGGTATCGTATCATATTTGATAAATGTTTCATTCGATTCGATTGTAAAACTTGTAGAATTCTCGGTTAATTCATGCAACAGCTAAACTAAAAGAACTTTGTAGTAAATTTCGTTGTGATGTTCTTCAACAACGTGAAAACTTTCGAAAAGAGAATAAAATCTTCGACGAACCCGATCATTCGAATATATTTCACAAAGCAAAACAATCCAGTTCGAATACAAAAAATCAGAAATTCGAAACCAAAACTAAAGGTATCAACGATTTGTACGAACATCAATCGTTATCAACGAATCTCCTATTTTCAGATAATTCAAGTGAAAGTGAACAAGAAGAAGGTGAAGAGGAGGAGGAGGAGGAAGAAGAAGGCGAAGCAACAGCTGCTAGTTTAGCAAGTGATAATTTATTAACATTAGAAATCGAACGAAAACAACAAATTGTCAATCGTCTACATCCCGAACTTTGGTTCAACGAATACAAACAAGTACGATTATGTTTCGATTGAGTTGATTGTATGCTGACAAAGTCTGTTTAGGGAAATGATGGACCTATTTGTCGATGTAGTACCGATGATCGAAAGTTTGGCATTCGTCATCAGATGTTTTATGGTGAAAAAGTAGGATGAGAGAACAAAAAAAGTTATTATTTCGAGAGATTTTTAGCTTATTGAGCCTTGCGATAAATGGAATAATAATGCAGGTCGATTGTATCATTATCGAATAACATTAACTCCTGAAACAAATTTCATTGTAAATATCTATTCAAATATTTATTCAAAAAGAGAAGATTTCTGTTCTTCGTTCTCTTCTAGTTAAAAGAACCTACAGTGATAACATACGATGATCATGATTATACATTCGAAGGTTTCTCTGTTTTATCTCATGTTTCTCTAGCTAATGTGAATAATTGTATTGTTGTTTATCATAATATCGATTATGCAATTGGTTTAGAAGAAGAAAGTCCATTAGAAAATTTTACTATTGAAGAACTTGATCTTCTTCAACAATATCTTCTTATTGATGTTTGCGAATTATATGATATACAATGGCGACCATTGAATCGAACTGATAATTCCACATGTACATGTTTTCATTTTTTTCCTCGTTTTGCACGTACTCTACCTGACAATGGCAAAGAATTACTTCATCCAGCTGAACAAATTCAATATTTTCTCAAACATCTCAAACCTGTTATGCCAGATGATTTGTATTCTCGATGTCGATCAATGCCCATGGATAAATGGGAGAAATATGTTTCGAAAGTTCAAGGTTCAATTGTTTGGTTTCCTCGACATCGTCCAGCTGCTATTCGACTTGATCAACTCGATCGAGAGACAAATTCTTATCCAGTTATTGTACATTTCGGTATTCGACCGGCTGTTCTTTCGATTCAATACAATCAAGAATATCGACAAGCCTATAAATCTTATCTGAAAGTTTTTTTTCTTTTAAAAAATCGAACGCCCACTGATGACGATAAAGCAAATCTTCGAGATAAAGAACAACGTTTGAAACAAATCGTTGCTAAACATGCTGAGCAATTAAAACGTGAAATTGTCGTGGAAATTTCATCACGATACGCTTATCGAACAGGTTTTAAATCGGATATCATTCAATATTCTCTTTTACTTTCATCTTTACATGATCATCTACGTTTTCATCAATCACTAACCGAACTCGAAGATAATCTCGTTGGTTATAAATTCAAAAATCGATGGTTAATGCAATTAGCCTTGACACATCCAAGTGGAAATTATGTTCTACATAATAATCTCGGTCCGAATCCCGATCATGTGAAAAATACTTTAGTAAGACACAATTGTCATTTGAAGAAAAAATGTTTGAATGAATTTTTTTGTGAAGGCAAATTGTCGAATACGAAATACGGTTTATGGCGATCGAAAACAATTGTTTCGACCGATCACCAAACGAGGTGTCTCGACATTATTTAAAATCATGGCTAAGAAAGCCAAAACATGCGAACATATATCAGAAATAACGAACTACGAACGATTGGAATTTCTTGGTAAAAGAAAATAAAAGAAAAGACGATCTTTTGAAATCCATTTTCATAAATTTTAGGTGACGCTCTATTAGAATTACTTGTTTCAATTCATTTATTCTTTTTATTTCCTCAATTTGACGAAGGTCGTCTATCAACATTTCGTGTTGGTTTAATTCAAAATCATTTTTTTACTTCATTGGCACGTAATCTCTGTTTACAACATTTTATTATTTATAATCACGGACCTGATCTTTGTTCGCATTCGGCATTGAATCATGCTCTAGCCAATTCATTCGAAGCATTAATGGGTGCAATCTATCTCGATGGCGGATTGGTAATTCGAATTCTTTGCTTTTTTTTCTTAATTATTTTTATTTTTGATTTTCAAAGGCAATTGTCGATAAAATTCTATCGAAAATTTTATTCAATCAAGATCAACAATTGACTAATATTTGGAATAATTTACAGCAATATCCATTGAAAGTTCAGTATCCAAATAGTGATCGACATTTAATCGAACAAGTTCCATTATTACAAAAACTAACAACATTCGAACAAGATATCGGAGTTGAATTTCGACATATTCGAATGTTAGCACAAGCATTTTGTACGAGACCAATACCGCAAAATGATTTGACAATTGAAGATAACGAACGATTAGAATTTCTCGGTGATACAGTTTTGAATTTTGTTGTTAGTGATTATTTATATCGTCATTTTCCTGAACATCACGAAGGTCATTTGTCACTGTTACGTTCGTGTACAGTTTCGAATCCAACTCAAGCTGTGATTTACGATGAATTAGGCATGCAAACATATGTTGATTATGTTCGCGAACAACTTCGTATAACAACACCGAAATTAATTGAAAAATCTTTGAAAGCTAAAGCCGATGTGTTCGAAGCGTTCATAGCGGCATTATTTATTGATCAAGGTTTAGAATCGATTTATGCTTTTTGTCGTGCAACAATATTTCCACGTTTACAAGATTTTATATCGACACAACATTGGAATGATCCAAAATCGAATTTACAACATTGTTGTTTAGCTTTACGTGATCCGAATGATCGAAATCCGCCGTTGCCTGAATACAAAGTGTTGAAATCGATCGGTTCATCGAATAATGTTCAATATAAAGTCAGTGTTTTCTTTCGAAAACAACGATTAGCTATTGGCATTGGCCGATCAATTCATGATGCTGAAATGGCTGCAGCGAAAAATGCTTTAGAACAACATGCACAAATGTTTCCTCTGTTACATTATCAAAAATCTGTTTTATCGACAACAATAACAAATAATAATAATAACAATAACAACGTGAATAATTATAATTCGAAACGAAAAAATAATTCGAATGAGAATAATCGACAACAACCATTTTCATTAAGAAATATGAAAACAAGAAATGAAGTTTCAGCAATGATTATTACATCAGCAAAAATGAAACATTAGATAATTTTCTATGGTGCTTGATTCTTGTCTTTTTCTTATATTCTTCAGCAGTGTTTTATGTATTAAAATCTCTTTCTGTCTATCTTCGTTTTCAATATTATTGTTAAAACAAAAAAAAACTGAATCTATACGAGAAAATCACATTATGTTCTTTTCAAGCCAACATATACTTGAGTAATCATAATAAAAGGCAATAAAATGAACTCGTTGCGGAACAGCAACTTCTATTGTTCTGTGTGAATCACCGGGGAAATCAGAAGAGAAGAAAAAGCGACATCTAATAACAGGAGAAAACGATGAAGAAAAGAACTTACTTAGATGGAGGACATAATTCATCGAATATGTAGTAGATTCGTTCAATGAGATGGTCAACTTAACGCGTTCTATATATCATCAATTCTCTTCTTTTTCTTACTCATCGTTAAATATCTCATCGCCGGTAGTCAGTTATTTTACCTTCATATACACTTCTTTCGTTCGTGTTAACTGTACAAATAAGTGTTCGTCTATGTACTCGTCTACCTTCTTCTTCTTCTCATTCTCATGTTCGTGTACATTGCCTTGTTGCTATCGTTGAATTAGTCGTCGAATTATCATGTTTGTACACGAATATACAAATTCGTTGATTCACTTTTGTTTTTCTGATTTTAGATCTCATTTTTCTTTGACTCATCGTATAGAGATAGTCTTATACGACGATGTCGTCAACGAACGGAATTAGTGCATTACGAGTTAATGTGGCACTAACCGAACGTGATACTGTCAAACTTATTCTCGACTTTTTACAACAACGTGAACTTTTTATCAGTATGCTTGATATTGAACGTGAAACAGGTATGTATCAAAAAGCAATTATCGTTTGTCGTATCTGATTTCATTCATCTGACATGTGTTTGTCTGTTTTATTTCAACTGTGTCTTTAGGCATTATCAATGGATCGTTCTCTGAAGACATACTCTTTCTACGACAGCTGATTTTAGATGGTCAATGGGATGATGTGATTGATTTCGTTCAACCATTGAAAACCATTGATTCGTTTGATGCAAAACATTTTATTTATATTGTTCTTAAATATCAATTTCTTGAATTGTTATGTTTAAAAACAGAAGCACAAATTGAAAATGATCTATCTGTTGAACAAATCGTCAAGTAAAAAAAACCGAACAACAACCGTTTATTTGAATTTGTCCGTTTGTTTGTTTGTTAGATTTCTTAATGATCTAAGACCATTTGCACCTAATGAACAAGAATATAAGAAATTATCTTTTCTACTCACACTTAAACGTTTACAAGATCATACCGATTATCGAAATTGGAATCCAAGTGCTGGTCGTGTTCAATGTTTTCAAGAAGTATTTCCGCTTGTTCACCGATTTTTACAAGTTCGTGTTTATTTTCTTTCTCTCCTCATCATCAATATTCTCTTTTGTTTACACAGGTCGACAAACAAACAGCTCCGGTCGCCCAAGGCGATCGTCTTATTCAATTACTTGTCAAAGGTTTACTCTATGAATCATGTGTCGAACATTGCCAAGCACGTGCAACAAGCACCGATGAAACCATCGATCTTCAAGATCCCAATTCTCTCCTAGCAAATACACGTCTCTCCGATACAGACGTGTCGTTACTTTCATGGCTTCACGCTCTACCAACTGAAACATTTTCATGTCCATTCGAACAAAAATCTCTCACGTTAAATATCGATAAATTACAAAAACCAATTCTCGAAGCAACGTGGGCTGAACATGTTCTCAGCACGCCGTTTAAACCGCAGACTATGTTTCCATTTAATGCAACACCAACGGGCAAACCACGTTCAACTGAACTCATGTCACGTTCATTGGCTCCTCAATACGATGGCTTATCCTACGGACTTATTCGTTCGCAAATCTTCGGCGATTACAATCGAAATTTCGTCAACGATATGAGCCGTTCGTTAGCTATTTGTAATCTAAAAGATAACGGTCAAAATCCTCTTCCATCACCAACAGCTCTGCCAACAGTCGAAGAAGTTCTTTACGAAGAAACACCTCCACCAGCTACGCCACCGCTTCCACCACGAACTTTATCACCAGCGGCAAATCTGATTTCACCACAATCAACACACCGAAATCAATCACCCAAACAAAGCATATCTGGCCCGCAATTTACTACGAATAATAGTATTCCATCGTCATCATCGTACGACGCTGTCGCACAACAAAATCTCACTTCGCCCAAAACTGTTCACGCTACAAGTCAAAGTCAACCGAAACAAACTAATGGTTCGAACGGAAATCGATCATCGAAAAATCTCGCCAGTCCACAATCGGACGCATCCACGGACCGTTTACTGAAAGAATATCAAAAAAGTCGAGCAGAAATCGTCCGACAATTCGACGAACACGAAGCACGACGAAATGAAATACAAAAACAACTGAATAGTTCAAATCCAAAGATTCGTGCGATTAACGACGTTACAAAATACGATTCTCTCGAGGACATTGCTCGTTCTCCTGCATTCATCCCAGTTGTTTCCTTCGAAGATGTTCAAGCTATTCGTGCGATCGATATTCACCCTCAGGGCAACTGTTTTGCCGTCGGTTCGAATTCGAAAACACTTCGCATATGTGCCTATCCTGATACTCAAACTATTCCGACGGAATCTGTGCCGAAACCGGCGAAAATTCTCTATAAAAAGAACAAATATCATTTGGGTAGTATCTATTGTATGGCGTGGTCGCCCAGTGGTCGAATACTTGCGACAGGCTCGAATGACAAACTAATAAAACTCATTCGATTGAATGTCGATCGATTAGATGACGAAGCTAATCGTAGGTTTTTTGTTTTTTTTTTTGAAAAAATATTTATTTATTTTGTGATTAGAAGCGGAAATTGAATTGACACATCATAATGGAACAATTCGTGATGTGATATTCATGCATGACAATCTCAAAGATGATTCGATTTTGTTAAGTGGAGGTGCTGGAGATTGTAAAGTCTACGTGACAGACGTCAAAAAGCAAACACCAATTAAAAGCTACAGTGGACATCAAGGTAAACAGAACGAATGATTGATTGATGCAAAGAAATCGAGCTGTTGACAAGATTTGTCTGTCATTTTGACGTCCTATTGATCGACATTTCTCTATTTAGGTCATATCTATTCATTGTTTACATGGGATGCATGTAGTTTCGTGTCGGGCAGTCAGGATGGTACTTCACGTTTATGGGATATACGTCAGCCGGATTGTGCACATGTTATTCCAGCTCGACCATCGAATAGTGCAGTTGCTGCTGTAGCTGTTGACGGTTCAGGTCAATTGTTAGCAGCCGGTTATGAAGATGCAACTTGTTTACTCTACGATCTTCGAGGAAAACGAGTTGTACAAGCCTATCAACCACATTCAAATGAAATTCGTAGCGTTCGATTTTCTGTACATTCATATTATTTACTAACTGCTTCGTATGATAAAAAAGTTGTTATGACAAGTCTCAATGGTAAATCAATATTTGTTTCTTTGTCGAAATACATGTTGTTTGATTGAAGGTGATTTAACAAAATCATTGGTTTTATCAACTGTTGCTGGACATACAGATAAAATCATTCAAGCTCGTTGGTATGTCTGAGAGAAAATATCTTTGAATTTGTTAGTAATGATTTGGTTTTAGGCATCCGAATGAAATGTCATTTGCAACAACCAGTGCCGATCGTACTTGTGTCGTTTGGGCACCTTCACTCACAGCTTTGTCAACTCTTGCCCAAACGCCTTAATTCAAACTCTCGAATCGATGTTTTGTATGTGTCTTCGAAATAAAATTAAAAAAAATATATATAAATATGTTTTGCTTTCGTTGTTTGGTTGTTTGTTTGTGTTTGTTTTCTTTATCTAGTATTAGTCTCTTTTGTTTTCTCGCTCTCCTATTAAAAAATTTACTGCGCAAATGTGCTGATATTCTTTAAAAAAAATTTATTTGTTTTTAATCAATTCGTGTATATTTTTTCTTTTTTTTTTTCGTTTGAAATAAAATATGATTATTTTAGTCTTTGTTTCATTTATGTTTTTCAAACTTGAGACGAAGATAAACGATCAAGTAAACGTAATTTTGTTAGGATCGATCGACTTAAATCCGTATTTAATTGCCAAAGATGTTCTTCACTCGTTTGAATATCGAGTTTTTTCTCCGCTATATTTTCTTTCAATTGTTTAACCCGATTTAGAAAGTAGAAACTACTGACCAGACAAGTCAACGTTAATGATGTGAGAGTAAAATCAATCAACATTGTCATGATCATCGATAGTTAAAAGCGCCTTTTTCTTTCTAAAATATCGATGTTGATTTCAGATGCCATTGGTTTTTTACTACGACTTAATGTCACAGCCGTGTCGAGCTGTGTACATTTTTTTGAAAGCTTCCGGAATTCCGTTTGAATCAAAAGAAATCGCCTTACGAAAACTCGAACAAACAACCGAAGAATTCGCTCGAATCAATCCATTTAAAAAAGTGCCCGTCATCGATGACGATGGATTTATTCTTACTGAAAGGTTCGATTGGAGAAAAAAAACACCGTACAAATCTATTTTCATTTTGTGATTTTAGTGTGGCTATTTTCACGTATTTGTGCGATAAATATAAAAAATACGATTGGTATCCGGTCGATTTACAAGAACGCGCTCGAGTTAATGAATATGCCAATTGGCAACATATGAATTTACGTGCAATGGGTTCGATGCTTTTTCGTGAAAAAGTAAAACATTCGAAAAATGATTCATCATTGAAACTAAACTTTCATCTAGCTGATTACGCCACGAATAACGAACAAACCACCAAATGAAAAAGAATTAGAAAAATGGTATCAACGATGGGAAACATCGATCGGTGATCTTGAAAACGTTTGGTTAGCTCGTTCGAATTATTTGGCTGGTAATCATCTGACATTCGCTGATTTGTTAGGTAAAATACTCATTTATCATCATCGGACAATTTAATTATCATTTCGAAATGATTTTAGGCATTTGTGAATTGATGCAACCGATTGCTGCGGGCTACGATTTCAACAACGAAAAATATCCGCGTGTTTTCAATTGGATGCAACGAGTGAAAAATGAAACGCAACCGTACTTTGATCAGGCTCATCTTTTTCCAATGAAAATGCGTGCAACACTCTTACAAACAAATCGTCAATCGAAACTCTAATCACGATATTGATTTAACACCTGTGATTTGCTTTTCTTCTAATGTGATTTTGTGATTCTCGTTTTTTTTTAAATAAATATATTCGATAATTAAACTCTTCGAAACATTCTTCGGTCGTAGATGAGTTGCTTTTGTATTCATTATTCGTCGAGCTTCTCTCTCTCTTTCCTTCTTTTTTTGACACATCGTTCTTCTCGCGTTCGCCTTGTTTATGCGATAGAATGACGAGCAATGGACATAATTGCGATTTGATTTCTTCAATAGTTATGTTTAGTAAGCATATACACAGTTCGGTATGCAAATGGGATGCGAGATGAGAGTGTTTATAGGGGCCAATAGAAGAAAGAAATATGTATATATTAATTGTTGCCAAATGTGCGTTACTACGCATACACTCGAACATAAAACATTTCATTTGCGAAAGAACAAAGAAAGATTTTTTTTGTGTTGCTTTGGGAAAGGCAAAAAGAAAACTGAGAAAAGTTTTCTTCTTCGTTTTTTTTTTGGTTGATAAAAAAATGATTGATGAATGGTTATTAACATTTGAAAAGATAAGTTATTTTCTTCATTTGCATAATTTGAATAATAGTCTCATAGGAAGACCCATCCTATTCTAAAAGCGTTTTGTAGTGTTGTCTTTTTCTTTTTCTCTTCTTGTGTTTGACTATAAACGGAACGAATAGGAATTCTCGATGAAAATCGACCAATGAGAAATCGATCCGTTCTGTAGATTGCTATGAATGAGAGAGAGAGAAATATCCATTAGCCGAGGAAAAAATAGAAGGAGAAAAGGTAAATGAGAGAAAGAGAGAACAAATCAAATTATCTATCGAAAAACGATTCACACATATACATACGTACAGCCTATCATACACATTCATATACATCGTCAAAAGAGACGCGACGACAAGAAACACTTGATTAATTGTTCGAACGGAAATATAATCATAAATATATTTTTTTCTCTTCTTTTTTTCTCATCAATACAAATATTAAAAACTCATAAGACATCGCTTTAAGATAAAGAGAGACACAGAGAGAGAGAGAGACACACAACGGAAAATTTTGTTCGAACAATTTCTTTTGTTTTTTATTTTCTGGTAAGTTAATCGAATATTTATTTGTAAGTAAACTCGTCTTTCTCTATTCATCAATATATTTAGTATATTAAATAATATCAATTTCAACTAGCAAAATTCATTATTATTCAATGATATAATGTTATCAGCAAGTACATCAAATCAACATCAACCAAATTTTTGGTTTCCTGGTAGTCCGTTACCATCATTTTTCTCCTCGTCATCCTCAACAACAACCGGAGGCTCAGATAAACTTTCCTATATGCAACAACCAACAACAAGCAACAAAGTTTTATTTGATTCAAGCGCATGTAGTTCAAGTTCAGGTAGTTCACCACCATTATCCAATGATTTCCTTCTCACACGAACAAATCCATCATCAACATCAACAACATTAAATCTCACTCAATTCAATTATATTCAACAAAATCATCCTCATAATAATCCAACAATTTTACCTCCAATATCGAATAATTTCCTTCCCCGAGACGATTGGTCACAAATACCAATCGGACAAACAAACAACTCAAATACTCCCACTTCAGCATGGCATCCACAACATTCAACAAAAGGTAAAGAGAAAAAAAATTCATCTCGTTATCGTAAATAGCCATCCTATTGTATTGAAATGAAGAGCTTACTCAACACCTTCTCTTATTCATAGGTGTAAGAAATACATTTTCTCCTTTATATTCATTCCATTCTTATTCATTCGATCTATTCATTTTCTTTTTTTTTGCTCTTAATGGTTATTCGATGATTGGAAGGATGATTTATAATATTTGTTGCCGGCGCATTACATCTGCACATTTCTAATGCCATGATGTTCCTCTCATTCTCTTTATGCAATACGAAAAGAATCAAAATACTCGACAATAGACTTCCGTTTCTTTCAATGAAGAAAACAACAAAAAGAAAGAATGATGTTCGCGTCTCGTTATTTTTTTATATTAAAATGACAGTTGAGAGAGTGAGAGAGACTTTCGATCGTCATAAATTTGTATACATACATATAAGGCAACATTTGTCTGAATATGATCGCATCATTTCAGTCGATCGATCAACAGCAGACGTTGCATGATTGAGAGCCAATTTGTCACACGACGAAAAATTATTCCGTTGTTTCTTTCTTTGTTTTTAATCGTTTTTTAACCGCATCAACACACACACTCGTTGGCATCAGCCGTCGGTCGAGATGTTCAGCACGTGTATTTCGTCGAACAAAAAGGGCGTGACGAAATATCGTGTTCATCGCATTTTCTCCAACACCTTTACCTTTTCGTCATTAGACACCTTTTTTTGACTTTTTTTTTAATGAGATCGATATAATTTAATGACGAGCAAATGACAATTTCTTCACGTTTGCGAATATTACGGATGAAGGAAAATATTTTTTCGAAATGTAATGAATCGAATCATATGATGAGAAGAAAGGAATGCATGCTGAGTGCAATAAACTATCGACAAAATGATATTGAGTGAATGCCGCTTCCGTTCAGTGTCAATGAAGCATAGAGATCGTATTCGAATTGAATATTAGAAAGAAACAGGAATCAATGAATCTTACGTATTCATTGACATCATATGAAATTTATTGAAATTCCTCGAGTCTATCATTAAATATATGAGAGAATATTTCGAAGTTAAGAAATGCGTGTGTGTGTATGTTTTCCTTTATTATTATTATTGATAATTATATGTACGATAAGAGTGATGATGATCGATCGAAATGTGATTTTGCCGATTCACCCATGAAATTGTCATCAAACAACACACACACACACACTCGACACAGTCAAAAGCGCATTCATTGAGAAAAGATCAATATGAACGAAATCAATGATGGCATCATCAAGGAGAGAGCACGTCAACATTTTCAATCATTTGTTTTGATTCGTCTCCTCTTTTTTTTTCTCAAGTGTGTTTACAATACACACACATACACACACGAGAAGGCTATTAATAAGCCGTTAACTCTGATTGCTTTCTTTTATAAACAAATCGTATCTGATAAAAAAAAAGAAACAAATGAGAATATCTCGGTTTTCTGTTCTGTAGGTATGCCGATGGATAATTCTCAAGTAACACATTATTCCAGTATGATGGCAGGCCATGAATCAGCAAAAGATATGAAACGTAAAAGCAGTCGACCAACATTTACTGGACATCAAATATTTGCGCTGGAAAAAATGTTTGAAAACACGAAATATTTAGCTGGAACTGAACGATCAAGACTCGCTTGTCAATTAGCCATGAGTGAAGCACAAGTGAAAGTAAGATCGGATGGATTCATTTGTTCTTAAAACTCAGTTGTTTTTCTCTTATAGGTTTGGTTTCAAAATCGGTAAAACTAAAATTTATTCTTTTTTATTTTTTTTGTGAAAATTGTGATTTTAGACGAACAAAATGGCGAAAGAAACATGCTGCGGAAATGCATGGCCCATCCGGTAAACGAACAAAACAACAACGAAATGATGCTGCAATTGAATCAGATTCAAATTCAAATTAAATCAACTCACAAATATATTCAAGAATCTTATTTCGTCGCTTTCTCTTCGTTTTTTTAGTGTTTCAGCTATTTGTGAAGAAAAAAAAACAAAATGCAAAAAATTCAACAAAACTAAAACTCGTCTTCTGTGTATATTTCATTTCTGTTTGTTGCACATCTTCTTCTTTTTTTCTCAAAACAAAACTAAAATTCAAATTTTTTTTCTCTTTTCGTTTTTTTTTCTTCTTCTTCTTTTTCTTTGTAATTCTGCGTGTTTGTCATCAACGCATGCATAGTCATATATACATATATATATATATATATTCTACTAGTGCGAATTCTAATAAAAACAAATCATATGAATATTTCGATTATCAAAAAAAAGATAGACAAAACACGAGAGTTTATTATTATTATTCGGTTTTGACTGACGAGAGAAATTTCTTTTGCACTTGATTGAATCGTTCGAGTTTTTGTTCAATTGTGAGAATCGGCATTGCACGACTATTGCGAATAAGTATGACAATACTGAATATGAATTCAATAAGAATTAAAAGTAGTGAAATTCCCGAAAGTAAGAGTTCGGTACGTTGCACATACGATTGACCGATGAGAAAAAAAACATAACCAATTGCACAGATAAAATCATAGACTATAAATAGAATAAGAAGACTTGGTTGTAACATTAGATTGCCACGGATACCGAAACGTTGACGAATAAGATCGTTGAAACAGAGAACAAAAATCATTGTAAATTCTAAACCGAATGCATGTTTCGGATAGATTAAATGATTAAATTTGAAAATAAAAAGAAGAATTTCAAGAATAAACCATAAGATTGAATAGAAATTATTCGCATGCAGAAGAAGATGTAATGTTGTACTTGATGGATCGGTTATTGTTAGATACATAATTGAATTTTGGCACTTAAAATAATTCCTTTTGTCTAGTCTCTGTCCACTTAACAAATGAATATGTTGATACAACAGATTTCATTTAATCTACCATAAGAAAAATCATTTCTAAAGTAATGCCTCTGCAGTAAATAAAAGGTGAAAAAGTTCAACTATAGAACGACATCTGTTTTTGTCTACCTTTTTTGATAGGTATATGCCGAACGCAAATAGATAGATTTCGATTTGAAAATCTATCTTCGTTTTCATTTTCAGATTTTTCAACGATGCATTACTCGAATCTAGTTCTTCCATTTTTAATTTTCATTTTCTCCATCTCTTGTTCACAATCGAAACGTGTGTCTGATCAAATGTACATTACATTCGATCGTATACGTTATTGTGTTCGTCGTCTTAATGCTACACATGAAATTGGCTGTCAATCAGCTACAGGTGGCAGTTCTGGCCGTATGCATATGATTGATACTAATCAAGATTTCAATTTATTTATTCAAAATTCTCAACTGATTGATAAATTTCCATCGTTTGTTATTTTTCTTAATATTGATTTATTTAGTACGACAAATATGGATCAATTAATGTCTCGTCTTGATTCAAAATTAAACGGACTTTTAGTTTATTTTAAATCGAATTTAACTCGACCGAGTGATTTTTCACCTGATGATTCTTGTCCGAATCATCGTAGTACATATTATCTATCTCAACCCGAGCCTGTCATCAATTGGAATCCGAAAGGATCAAGTTTATTTTTTCGTTCATTTCCATTTCCCATAATGTTAATCGACGAACAAGATGATTATCAAAGTCTTGTTGATTTCTATCGAAAATTTAACAGTAGTTCATCAACATTAGCTTGTGGACTTGAATTAAATACATTTCAAACGGCGTCACATTCAACAGGCACATGCTTGAGACGAGGTGAAATTTCACATTCGTTTCTCGAAGGACCAGAAGTTCATTGTGATCCAGTGAGTGGTTTGAATATTTATAGTAAATTGCCTCAATCATTAACAATCAAACCGAATAAACGTCAACCGAAATCGGTGATTTTAGTTTTAACAACAACGGATAGTTTTCAAATGTTTATAAAAACGAAAGGACCCAGTGGTGGTGCGCAACAACCTGCAAGCGGTCTTCTTGTTTTTCTTTCACTTGCACATTTAATTGGACAAGAACAAGAGAATTTCAATCAGCAACATAAAGAAATCATTTTTGTTACACTCGATGGTGATGCATTCGATTATTCGGCATCGTTTCGATTTATTTATGATATGGAAAAGGGTTTTTTTCCATCGGGAAATGCCGACGAAGAACGCATACAAATCGAACATATTCATTCGATTATTGAATTTCAATCGCTTACTTTTCCTGATTTGAAACTTTTTTCTTATCCATCGTCACTTGTTAATCAAACATTTATCAATGAAACAATTGCAAACAATCCAACAATTGTTCCGATGCCTCAAGATTCGTCTCTTCCACCAGCATCTTCACAAATTTTTCTTCGTCAAACAAATTCAGCGCAATTTCCTGTTTATATATTCACGTCAACCGAACAAAACCGTCTATTAAATCATTATTATCATTCATTTTTCGATGATCCATCGACATTAGGCATTAATCTAACATCACTTGAATTCAATACAACAACAGATTTTAGTCGATGGATTAAAAGTTTCACTGAATCATTTACACAAACTTTACTTCAATCATTTGTTGGCTTAACAAAAAATGTTTCTATCGAACAAGATATTGTTAATAATCTTGTCTATTGTGTTCTTAAAAACATCAATTGTCCATTAATTCAAAATATTACTAATCAAACAATAGCAAAATCATTTGAATCATTCGATCAAACATCATTACCATTTTCGGTTAATACTTATCCAATATCAACGACGCCAACATTTGCATTCATCAAAAATATATTAAGTTATTTCTTACGTGATCGTACATTTGATTCATTGAATTTAACTGAAGCACAATGTACTGCATTTGCTAGTAATGATAGTTTTCGATTTTTTAACTATGTCAAAGGTTATTTAACATCGATGAATGTTAGTCAGTCAACTGGTGGAGTTTGTGTTCGATCGTATCTTCAAGGTGTGGATTCACGTTCGCCAGCATTTGTCATTAACGATTATGATTTTTCTCAAACAACATATCCACAATGGACAGAAAGTCGTTGGTCAATAATCAGTCTACGATTATTTGTTATTCCAACACGAAAACATGAAGTTGTGACATTTGTTGTTGGATTTTTACTTTTTAGTGTTTCATTTATTGTTTTTGCTTTCTTACGATTTTGTACGAAACTTAGTCTTTTTAAGCCTTCATCATCGTGAATGATTATCGATCAATTCGGTGCTTAATATGTGAATGATTTACTTTTGCTTTTTCTTTCCGTCCGAACTTTGTTCATTTTTGTTTTTGTTACTAATCAAATTATACATTTGTTTATTTATTCTCTAATGATTCTAATAAAAGTTCTTCTACTTCTTATCCTTCGTTTTTTATTACATGCGATAGATGATAGAGTTTTCGAAACATGATATAGTTCACGAAAATATAAACAAAAGAAAGCTACAACAAAAGGAGAAAAGTTAACAGAAAAATTTCAAAAATGCAGCAAGAGAAAAACGAACAAGCAGATCAGGTAAATATTTATTTGTCTCCATATTTTCTCTTGTATTGTTTTAGTTTTTCTTCTAATTTCTTGTTGACTGATTTTGCTTGTTTTTAGCTCTTCAATTTCTAAAAATATAATAAAATGATTTTAAATGAGAAATAAATATAATGTTAAGATACTTACCGCTTTCTTCTTCTTTTATTTTTTGCTGGATCCCGGGCGATCAATACGGTCTCCGTGACGATACAAAACGATAGCGTATACGGTCGTGCGAATTCGACCAGGATTCACTTTGTGCAATTTAATGATAACTAAAACGATTGAACAAAGAGAAAAGTGAATCTACGTTTCTCCATTGTGTGATGTTCGTCATGCTCAGTTGATCGTCAGTTTTGTTTGTGATTTTCACTTGAAACAAGTTATTGATATGCGTTAAAACAAATGTGAGAAAATTAATACTTTTTTCTCGTTATTCGTTTCGCTCTACAGCATTCATATGTATAGTAACTAAATAACGAAAAAAACTTGTAGAAATAATATTTGAGTGAGATACTCATTTTCAAGGCCATTTAAATAATTATATTTTGTTAGTGTGAGAAAAATATGTTGAATCAAAATCGTGATCGAATATCATCAAAGTAACGAATATGTTCTAAATTCTGTTTGAATTCATTTCGATAATTTATTTAGTTTCTCATGGATACCATCACTTGCAATAGTGAGCATGGCTCTTATTTTATTACTAATTGTAGGAACAATTATTCTTGCATTGATTCCTCTTTATTTAAAACCAAATGATGTTACACTTTCGGGTCAAAGTAGAGGGGAATTTTATGAAACCAAATGTTTTTTTTACAATGCTATTTCTATTTAGATCATGTTATTTTAAATGTATTATTTGCAACTGATATAGACGATGGTCATACTCGAACATTATCAAATTCCGACGATTTATCTACACAAATAAGAAAGAATATGTTTCCATCGGGAACCAATTTAGGTTCACGTTCTGTACAATTTCTATCAGCTAAAGCATCGAATAAGAAAAAGAGAGAAACATCGAAAGCGTGTGTTGGAAACTAAAACATTTTGTTAGATTGATCAATTTTCTTTCTTTGTTTTTCTTATAGAACAGTCAATTGTGAACAAACTACAGGTTTATTTGGCGACATTTTAGCCACGCAATATGTATTACAATATCCACCCTTATGTCGAAAGCAAAAATGTCAGGAACGATATTTGAATAACATCGGAAATCAGATGAAAAAGCGCGCACAAATAACTGTTGAAGTGAAATTTACTGATGGTGGAACATATTTTATAAAGATAGCATTCTGTTCATTTTCAATTCCAGGTGAATAGAATTTAAATGTTTGACCTTTTCTTTTAAATGAAAAAAATCATTCTAGTCATTGAAAATACAACAAATACTGACAAATATATTTATCTTTTGGATCAGGATAATAATTTCTTGAGATTTAATCCAATAACCTATGACGTGACATTTATTGGCACGATTAATTGTTCAACAACTGCTTATCCATATTCAATGGCTTTGCAAAGCAGTGGCACAGCTTGGACATTATTTACCGATGGAAATCTGTATAATTTTGATATTGAAACAGCTCAATGTCAAAACACGACGTACATTCCTGAGCAAGATGAGTCTCTTCTTTTCGGAATGCATTTCGCTATAGATGAACTAACAAATACTGAAAAATTGTATATCAGTGGTCAATCATTCAGTGAACCAAATCATCTAGCAACTATTGATATGAATACCTTAGAAGTTTCAGTTATCGGCTATTATCGTACACTTAGTGCACGTGCTGAACTGACAGCATCATATGATGGAAAACTGTTTGGTTTATTCGAAGGTGAACCTTATATAATCGCAGAAATTAATCAAACAACTGGAGAAATCCTATCGAAAACGACGCAAAATACAATTGAATATCAATCGGATTCATCGTATTTTGCTTTTGCTTCGTATTTATCAAATTTTCTTCTTTTCGTTGGAAATTCGAGTTCGACTGATATATTTCTCTATGATACGTCGACACAAACAACAACAAAGCAAAAGACAATTTCAAATGGAATTATCGGTGCAGCACAACTATTTTGAATATATTTATTTTGCAAATAAACTAAATATACTCATTTAACCTTGTAAAATCATTTACGATATAACCATAATCATGAGTAAGTAAAAAAAGTACAGCGATAATCATATGAAGTTAATCAATGTTCAAATAATTGACGAAGCAAATATGTCAGTGTGAAAAGTGTTTCACTCACCTTGTCCTTTTTGTTATTTCAATAAATACCTGATGTCATGGTCGCAAGGAAATGCTTATCATCAGGAATGGTGATTGAGATTTGATTCTTATAAACTTATGGAAAAACTACTTTTTTGGCATCGTCGAAGCTTAACAAATTTTTTTTTCGAGATCTTTATTGCTTCTTTACACCTCGAAGTGTTGTAATTGTCATTTGATTTTCAACAGAAATTATTTTATGTCAAACGGAAATAGAATATCAGGAACGTTAATAGACAAAGAAAAACATAAAACCATTTAGTCATTAGTACGTATCTGTCTAAAAAATAAGAATAGTCAGCATAAAAATCTATTTGTTGACTTTCCGTTTTTAATTCAACGGTTGACATGATATTTGTCTGAAGTAAATATAGAAGTATGCCAGATGATAAATGTGAACACACATTTATGAGTGCGATATTATTGTTTTACTTTCTTGTTCATATTTAGATAAATTAATAAATCGAGCACAAAAAGAAATGCATGGAAATACAATAAAAAATGACGGTGGAAATTTTCAAGAATTAAGAAATATGTGGAGTTCGAAAGCACATTCACAAGATAAACCATCGAAAGTAACAAATGAAACAATAAAAAAACTTCCGGTATTAAGAATCGAACCATCGACATCGCCAAAAAACGAAAGTAAGATTAACGAGCCAATTCCTTTTGTATGATTTTTTTTTGCAGAATCAACGATTTTCGAATCGATTGATAAACTACCTCGAATCGAAGAACGTCCTTCTTCGCCCATATTATCTCTCCTACAAAATCATATTCAATCTGTGGCTTCACTTCAACATAGTGCGAAGAAAATACAAACCGATGTTCTCACAAAAAAACTCAAAACAGCCGCTCTTCATCGTTGGAACATCGCGCGGCACGTGTTTCGTAGCGGGTTAATTTTCAATCGAACCCGACGTGCATCCGACAGTATTCTCCCGTTATTAAAAAAGCCCGAACATCCAATTCGTGCTGAAAGCATCGAAAGTCAAGCACCTTTTGAAAATCTTATTGATTATGTCTCATCGAATAAAGTTAATAATCTCACAATTGCATCGAACATCAAACGTTCGACCTCCGATGCCATCGAATCTACTCGACGACATAAACTCGATGATTCGATCTTTCAATACGAAATGATCCTTCGACATTTGACAAATCATGAGCAATTCGTTGCAGAATCGACTTTAGCTGTCAAACCATCGGATAGTTCGAAACCAAGATCTTTAAATGAAACGGAACTGAAATTCCTTTCGAGAACATCAGTACCCAATCGACAAACTCAATCTCTGTCGAGATACATGGGACGGACATTTTCAGAATTTATTATGAATGATCTTTCGCCTTCACCAGCAACGAAAGAAGAACGAAATCGAAGTATTTCTCACACATCAGCTCAAACAGTTGTAGACGAAGTCGATTCGCCGACAGAACTCAGCACAATTGTGTCGAATACAACTGAAGCAGCAGCAACAGCAGTTCTCAATGAACTTGATGCAGTACTCGAACAATCGACTACGCACAATACTGAAGTGAATCCGCCGACTATCCAAGTAGAAAAATTGAGAATTTGATTTTTTGTAAGACGTATTGTTTTTAAACTTAGACTTTGTCCGAGGAACAATTGCTGATGAAAAGTTTATTCGAAGGAAAGAAAACGTCGTTTTCTCCTGAAGATCTCAATATGCATTCAGTTCGCATACGTTCGTATTTTTCAATAGAATTCTTTGATTGTTATCCAACAAATGATTTTCTTGTTCTAGCCGCAGAACTAATGGAAACATATCAAATCGCTCAAAAACGATGTTTTTTCGAGTCCGAAGAATTAGTTGTAAAAAGAAGACAAAAGTCCATTCATTTTTCTCATTGAAATTCTTCTCTTTTCTCGTTCAGTACGCAACAAAAATGATAAAAATCAGTCGTCGTGGTTATACTCAACATATTCGACTACTCTGTTTAACCAGCGAACGACTTTATAATATTACGAAGAAAGATCCATATCCAAAAGAAGGTTTACTATTTCAAGATATTTGTGGAATAACTGTTTCGCCGTATAAAGATGGTTTTATTTGTATTCATACAAAAGAAACATACGAAGATCGAGTAAAATTGAATTGATAAAAAAAAAACGAAAGGTTCGATGCATTTGAATATTTACAAAGGGCGATTGGTTAATTGTTGTTGATCATCCGTGTGAATTTGTGACGAAATATTTCATGACTGTGAAACGGAAAAATAATGACAGTCGGTTTCTTCGATTTAAAACAAAGTTTGCCGAATCGAAAGCGATTGAAATGAGATTTTTGTTTTTTCTCTAGATTTACACATTGCCGTCGGTGTTACGGCGAAGGTAAAGCAAAAACGCCAATTAGATATTTGATTTTTTTTCGTTTTAAAATTAGGCTCGAGTGATTGTACAGTTGAAGTTCATTTGTCCGATTGTTTTCGTGTGAAAAAAGCTGAATACGATCTTCTCAATATCGTAAGATAATTTCCACTAGGTTCATTTGTCAAATATTTCATATTTGTATTTGTTTTCTAGTTTACAACATGATCCTCAAATAAAATTTGCCTTTTGCGTTCTTGTTGTTGCTATCGCTATAAACGTATATTTATATTTTCTTTTTGCTAAATAAATTGCTTGATCTTATCGTAAATCACACAGGAAAGAGTATACAGTTCATGACCACGCGAATAAAACGAAAAGAAAAGCAATGATGCGAAACGAGCAAACATATTCATCACATAAATGCTACGAATTCTCTTTCTCTCTTTCGTTCGAACAAAAACGCGTCACTAGTCGAGCACATTGACGAGCAAACACGGGTTTTTAGTCTGTCTCTATATACACACGATCGATAAGGAGTCACACATCAATGATCGAATCCGGTTCTCTATTTTCTAGATACAATTGGGCGTATTTTACGAAAAGAAAGAGAGAAAAAACGCCTTTTTTCTCCGCTATCGACTAGCAATTACTTTGTCACTTGATTTTACCTAACAGAAATTCGAGTGCATAGTGATTTGAAGGAAGTCAAAAGTTTCTAATCTAGCAAATGACTATAAAGAATCGAGTTGTGCACACGGTTCGTTCACTTCTGCCAGGTAAATTCGATTTGAAGATCTTCTGTCGTAGTGATTTTTCGTTTTTCAAAAGGAGGCAAAAACAAAAATAAAACAGCTAAAAATAATAATGATTTCGAAAATTTAAAGAAAGAAGTTACGATCGATGAACACAAAATCACACTAGAAGAATTAATAGATCGTTATCAAACTGACATTGAACATGGCCTATCCAATGCAAAAGCAGGAGAATTATTAGAAAAAAATGGTCGAAATGCGTTGACACCGCCACCCGAAGTTCCTGAATGGATTAAATTTGCAAAATTACTTTTCGGTGGTTTTTCTGCTCTACTTTGGGTAAACCGAATTGGTTCGTTTTTTTTTCTCGAAATTTCGATCTTTAGGTTGCAGCAATTCTTTGTTTAATTGCCTATGGAGCACAAGTCAGTAGTGATCCGAGTACACCGAAAGATAATTTATGGCTTGGTATTGCTTTATTGATTGTCGTCATTATTACAGCTGTATTCGCTTATTATCAAGAATCGAAAGCAGGAAAAATTATGGATTCATTCAAAAAAATGGTTTCTCATAGAAAAGATTATGCTTTGTTCTTTTTTTTATCAATGATATGTTTAGGTACCGCAACAAGCTGTTGTCTTGCGTGATAGTCAAAAAATTGAATTACCTGCCGAAGAATTGGTGGTTGGAGATATAGTTTTCGTGAAAATCGGTGATAAAACACCAGCAGGTAGTATTGAAACCGATTCAAATGAATATTTAATGTTTGTTTAGATATTCGAGTATTATCATCACAAAGTTTTAAAGTTGATAACTCGTCATTAACAGGTGAAAGTGAACCATTAGCTCGAGCACCTGATTGTACACATGACAATCCACTTGAAACAAAAAATCTCGCTTTTTTCAGTACATTTGCTGTCGAAGGTAATAAACTATCTTCATTTATTAAAAAATCATTTCATTCTATTTTTAATCATCAGGCTCATGCACTGGCATGGTTATTCGAACAGGTGATAACACTGTTATGGGCCGAATTGCTGCTTTAGGTAAACGAACTAATCTATTCATTTGATTTAATTATTTGTCACTAGCTAGTGGTCTTGGCACTGATATTTCACCATTGAATATCGAAATAAATCATTTCGTTCACATTGTTACTGCTGTTGCTGTTAGTTTCGGTATTATTTTTCTTATTATTCTTCTCGCTCTTGGTACTGGCGTTCTTCGAGCTATTGTTTTTGTCATTGGTATTATCGTTTCGAATGTACCCGAAGGTTTACTTGCTACAATTACGGTTATGTTAGCATTGACAGCTCAACGTATGGCAAAGAAAAAGTGTTTAGTTAAGAATTTAACAGCTGTCGAAGCACTCGGTAGTGTGTCGACAATTTGTTCGGATAAAACAGGAACATTAACACAAAATCGTATGACTGTCGCACATTTATGGGTCGATAATGCCATTGTTTCAGTGAATCTTTCGCCGACACATGATGCTGAATTAGCTTTTGAAAATCCTTTAGTCGATCCTAAAACAGGCGAATCAACAAAAGCTTTCAATCGAAGTGGACCTGGCTATCAGGCATTAGAACGATGTGCCATGCTGTGTGCGAAAGCAGTTTTTAAAGTAAAATTTCGATGAAATACTTTGTCATAGCAAATTTCTTTGCTAGAATGACGAAGAAAATATGAGTAAACATCCGTTACAACGTAAAGTTCAAGGAGATGCAAGTGAAACTGCTATTCTTCAGTATGCCGAAATAGTTCATGGTCAAGTTGAAGAATATCGTGAGAAAAATAAACGTGTTTGCGATATACCATTTAACAGTGCGAATAAATATCAAGTGTCTGTTCACGAAACAGATGATGGCGATGAAAGACATCTTCTTGTTGTAAGAACGTCAAAAATCTAGAAATGAGTTTTTACATACGAAAACTATGAATCTTTTTCAAGATGAAAGGTGCACCTGAACGAATACTTGAACGATGTCAGAAAATCTTTATTAATAACAATGAATTCGAACTCGATGACGAATGGAAACAGAAGTTTAATGATGCTTATATGGAACTAGGAGGTTTAGGTGAACGTGTGCTTGGGTTTTGTGATATGCGTTTACCATCGACGAATTTTCCCAAAGGATTTAAATTCGATCCTGATAATGTCAATTTTCCAGTGAGAGGCTTGAGATTTTTGGGTTTTATGACATTGATTGATCCGCCTCGACCTGGTGTTGCCGATGCCGTAGCAAAATGTCGTACAGCTGGTAAAAATCATTAAAAAAAAAGAAAGACGAGATCTTCATATTTCAAAAATAGGTATCAAAGTTATTATGGTTACTGGTGATCATCCAATTACAGCTAAAGCTATTGCTCGAGGTAAATACAACGTTCAATTTAAATAATCATATAAAGAAATATACTTTTATTTCGTAGGCGTTGGTATTATTACATCGGATACAGGTAAACAAAAGTGCTTTGGAACACTATTCGACAGCGAAAATTTTGATTATTGTTTATTTAATTGTGTGTAGCTCAAGATTTAGCAAAACGATTAAATATATCTCCGAGTGACGTTGATCCACGTGATGTTCGTGCTATAGTCGTATCGGGTTCTGAATTAGCCGAATTATCTTCTCAACAATTAGACGAAGTGTTAACTCTTCATTCTGAAATTGTCTTTGCTCGCACATCGCCTCAGCAAAAACTAATTATAGTCGAAGGTTAATTTCGTTGTCAAAATTCAAATTTAACGTTTTCGTTTAGGTTGCCAACGACAAGGTTGGATCGTCGGTGTGACAGGCGATGGTGTCAACGATTCACCAGCTTTGAAAAAAGCAGATATCGGCATCTCAATGGGTAACAAAGAATTGCTTGAAAGTTCATCTATTGTTTTGATTTTCGTACGAAAAGGTATAACGGGTTCCGATGTAAGCAAACAAGTCGCTGATATGATTTTACTCGATGATAATTTCGCAACTATTGTCACGGGTATCGAAGAAGGTCGATTGATTTTCGACAATTTAAAAAAAGTTATCGCTTATACATTCACGAAAAACTTAGTCGAATTATTACCATTTCTTGTCTACGTTGTTGCTGATGTTCCGCTTGCATTAAGTACAATTACTATTCTTTGTATTGATTTAGGTACAGATATTGTACCAAGTATTTCCTATGCATACGAAGCCATTGAAGCTGATATTCTCGTATGTTGAAACTATTTTCGTGACGAGAGAGAGAGAGAGAAAGAATGTTCATTTAGAAACGACCACCAAGAAAGAAAACAGAGAAGATGGTCACAAGTCAAATGGTCACACTTTGCTATGGACAATTTGCAATGGTTGAAGCTAGTGGTGCATTTTTTGCTTACATGGTTGTTATGGCTGAAAATGGCTTTTGGCCATCGAGACTTCTTGGTTTACGTGAAGCATGGGAATCAACGTCAGTTAATGATCTTCTCGATAGTTACGGACAAGAATGGACATTTGAACAAAGACATAATCTCGATTTAGCTGCTCAAACTGCGTATTTTATTGGTGTTGTCATCGCACAATTTGCGAATATGTACGGAAATAAAACAACTCGTCGATCGGTTTTTCAACAAGGAATCTTTCGAAATCGTTTCATGATCTTTGCTATTTTATTTACAATTGCTCTCTGCTGTTTTCTTCTCTATGTTCCAAAATTAAATCGAGCTTTGAATCTTGCACCAAATCGTTTTCTTTGGTGGTTACCAGCCGTTCCATTCTTCTTCTATTTATTCGCGTTTAATGAAGCACGAAAATTTTTTATTCGAAAATATCCTGGACGATTTCCAGCACGTCAACTTACATATTAACATTCGATTAATTGAACATGTTTTTTTTTCTTTTCGAACGATTTTTTAAAATCATTGATTCATTTCCAATAAAATATTCCTAGACACATCAAATAACCATCGACACTTATGACATCTCTTGTCGTTCTTTAGATTGGTGGTAGTTGAAGTCGGTTCAATGATTCATTCATATATATATATGCATATTTATTTTTCTCTCTCTGCTTCTCTACTAACTACTACTAGGATTACAATTCGTTTTCTTCAATTCCATATAGAATCATGACGTCATTTGCTGTTTATGGTGAGAGATCTGACTTCGACTTCAACAATGCGTCATCTCTCTCTCGTGCTCTTTTTATTTTAGATGATTACTCATTTATTTGAGAGAAATTTTATCTGAAAAGAAAATAGCGTGTTTATATTCTTGTGTTTTTATTTTTTACTATTGTTTTGCTCAGTAAACGAAAGTATGGAAGGTGAACCCTATAAAATTCAACATGAATATCATCAACGTGCCGCTGGATTTCTCAATCAAGCACTTGCATTTGACGAACAATCGAGTAAACTATCAGCGTATTTGTTTTTTGTCGAAGCAAAATATCCTAATTCAATTATAGATAATGATGAAATGGCCATTCTTTTATATAAACAAGGCATTCGAGAATTAGAAAAAGCCGTTCAATTAAAAGTTGATGCTAATAGTAAATGATTTCTATCAAAAGATTTTCTCGAAATAATACATATGACTAATACAACTAGATACACGTGCTGTAGAATTACATTCCAAGATGCGTAAAAATCTAGCAATGGCTCGCGAACGAGTAGTCATTTTACGTATGCTGGAGTTATTTCTTTATTTCAAAACATTTTCTTGTCTCGTTTTCTAGAAGAACGTCTTCGAAAAGAAACTAATGCACAACCATCTCCAGCTAACATTCAATACCAACTCTCACCTCGTATTGTTCCACCACCATCCGTATGTATCGAATTGTGATCTTTGCTAGCTTGTTTGTTCATAATTATCCTTCCAGTCTGCTTCATCGAAAGCTCGAGCTCTCGTCATACAACCGAAATATGTACTTAATTGTTGCATGAAAATGTAAAATGAATAATTTGAATTTAGGCATCGAAAAAAGATTCACTAACGAAACCAAATCCTGATACAGCATCATCTGCTCAAACAAAACGTCATCCATTAAAATTGCCGAATGTTGATCCTCAATTAATTTCGTATATACTCGATGAAGTTATTGAAAATCGACCGACTGTTAAATTCGGTGATATCGGTTCGTTTTTTTTATATTGAAAATCAATGTTTTCGAACAAATGGATTGACTTGTTCGTTCTAGGTGGTCAAGAATCAGCTAAACGAGCACTTGAAGAAGCAGTTATTCTACCTGTTCTTCGACCTGAGGTAAAAATAAAAAAGAAATGACTTGTCAAGATGAAAATCTCTTGTTGATTTAGATGTTCACCGGTCTTCGAGCGCCAGTTCGCGGTATTCTACTATTCGGACCGCCTGGCAACGGCAAAACAATGCTTGTAATTCGTTTATTATCTTTCCATTTGATTGTTTTTGTTTGTTTTTATAGGCAAAAGCCGTGGCTTCCGAAGCCAAAGCTCGGTTTTTTAATATCAGTGCGTCTAGTTTAACATCCAAATATGTATGTCTTGTGATTTTGAAGAAAAGATCAAAAGTATATTTTTGAATTTGTTTTCGTTCAGGTTGGCGAAGGTGAAAAACTTGTTCGAGCTTTATTTGCTGCTGCTCGTGAATTACAACCGTCGATTATTTTCATTGGTTTGCATATTTCAATTTCAAATTGAATTTTTGCAATAAAAATTCGTTTTTTTTTCAGACGAAGTTGATTCTTTACTAACAGAACGTAAAGAATCTGAACATGACGCTATGCGACGATTGAAAACCGAATTTCTTGTTCAATTCGATGGCGTAAGACAATTAAAATTTCCTTTGAAATGAAGATTTTGAATTCTCAAATCTTTAGGTTCAAACAAACAGTGAAGATCGTATTTTAGTACTTGCTGCAACAAATCGTCCATTTGACTTAGATGATGCAGCATTAAGGTGCCTATTCATTCGAGAGAAATCTGTTTTGCTTTACGTTTTATTTTTTTTCTTCAGACGATTTCCTCGTCGAATTTATATTCAATTGCCTGACTCGAGAACACGTCGAGATCTTCTAAAAAATTTACTTCACAAACAAGAACATAAACTTTCATCGAGTGATTTCGATTGGATATCATCGTAAGATTTTTTCTTTTTCATGGTAAGATCTCGTGAGTTTTGTTTTTAGTGAAACACATGGCTATTCGGGTAGTGATTTAACTGCTTTAGCAAAAGATGCTGCTATGGGTCCCGTACGTGAATTACGTATTGATGAATTAAAAAAACTATCTGTTAGCCGTATTCGACCGGTCTCACGCGAAGATTTCGTACAATCATTAAGGAAAATTCGTCCGAGTGTCTCGCCTTCGACACTTGATAAATACATTCGATGGAATCGTACATTTGGCGACTGTAGTTCATAAATTTGCACATATTTTCGTTTGTTACGTTCTTTTTTTTCTTCGCTTTATTTCCCTATATACATATATATCTAGTCACGTGTTTGATATAAATGAAACTTGTCTCGTTTTTTTTGTATATGTGGCTTATTATTCCACGCAAAGCAGATAAATATCGTGTGATTTTCCTTCGTCTTTGTTTATCTTCGTATTTTGGTTTGAGAGAGTTTGAGTTTTGTAGACGTTATATGACCCAATGACAACGAGATCGAATGTAGTGCAATATGAATCTAATTTATCGACAAATTGCAGCAACATCGACCTAGTCGCATTGGTTCTTATTCTCTCTCTCTCTTTCGTTTATTCTTTCTTTTTCTTGATTTATTCTTACGCTGTCATCCTATTGACAAGGAAGAATGAGAGAACAGAGAAATTTTCGTAATATTTCTTCGAAAAACGAAGAAAAAAACGAAGAAGAAGAAACACAATCGAATACAAGCGCATAAAAGAACGAGAAAAAAGGCTAATTACATCATATAGATTGATTACGATCGGTTGGCGTGGCGCAAGCGCCCTTTTCCCCGATTCTATATCTAGTATATCATGATATCTTTTTCTTCCCTTTCTTAATCCATCTGTTAATCTCGATAATGTTCAGTCAGTGCCACAAAAGAATTCACGAGAATTTCTCTCTTTTCTACCTCAACGTATGACAGACGTGTTGAAATAATTCGTTTTGCGATGCGTTTTTTTTTCTTTTTAAAACAAAATATACGTATGGCACGCATCGAAACAGAACACGAAGGTGCAGTATAAGAAAGACATAAGAGTACGCGACTAAAGTGGATTGTAACAGAGAGTAAGAAGAGCGAGAGAAAAGAGACAGCATAAAGCATTCAATATTTCGATCGTCAATCGAATCGAAAAAAAACATACGAAGAAAAAAACGAAGAAAGAGAACGAGACGACAACGGCAGAGAATAGCATACCTGTACACATCATGACGATCAGGGTAAAAGCAAGAGCAGCAATTGAAATGAAAAAATACATACACACACATATATATATATATAGATGTATATACACATAGAAATCGTCGTAGCGACCATGATGATGACAACGACGACGACAATAACAGCGTCATGCAAGGTCTTCAACCAAAAGTCTTCCTTATGTGTTGTGTATAACAAAAGAAGAAAAAGACGAAGAAGAAGAAACCGAGAACTCGTCTTCATCTTTTTTCCTTTTTTTGCTACTATACATAAGATAGAAGAAAAAAAAAGAAGAACGAATAGAAAAGAAAATATCGACATATGTGTATGTGTGTGTATGTATATATGCATTTCTTGGTCGATGTAAAAAAGTATGCGTACGAGTGTACAATTCTTTAGCTATCTCGTGGTATTTATGACACACACACACACACACGCATATATTCTATTCCTTGCCGATGCTCAAGGTGTAGAAAATAAAGAAAGCAAAAGAATGAATGTTAACTGATAGGGATCGATTATAATAAGCAACTAAATGTACATATCTATCTGCCCTATTGTCTTACTTCAATTAGTAACGACAACGAAATTTTTTTATTTAGTCGCATACAGAAGATTCGGCTGATAATTACCTTTATGAACATATGTCCAACTCTCTTTCTCGCATACCTTCCAAACGAATGACTGAGCTTTTATATGCGTATGTTAAAATGAAAATATATTTCAACGTACATATACACATACTCTCTCTTCATTCTTTTCTCTTTCTTCTAATTATACGGGTATTTCTCTTTTTCTCTCTCTATGTGTCTCTCTGTATGTATGCACAAACAGACACAATACTTCAACTGTAGCTAGCTACGCGAGAACGAACAGGTAATGAGAAGACTTTTAAAAAATTCTTTACTATTGAGAAAAGATTGTCATACTCAAGTATTCTTCTCTTTCTCTTCAGTTATATGTGTGATCAAACAAAAGAAAAGAGAGAGAGAGACACTCACCCAAAAAAAAAATGAAATTGATTTTTCCGCCTGATGGAAAACGTCGCAATAGTACCTCTCGAATTCGCTCTCTCTCTTTTTTTCTCTTTCGCTCTTCAACTCTTTGATTGAGTTGAACTATGTAAACAAACTAGAATAAAAGAGTTTGTATGTCTGTATGCCGTTGCTAATGACAAAAAGTAAAATCATTCTGTGAGGCATGTCGATTCTTTTAATGTATATTCGAAATGGAATCATCTATTGTCGAATATATTTTTCGTATTGAAGTAGATGAAGGTGCTCTAGAAGAATGAATGTGAACGAAAAAAGCACTTCAATAGAGAGAAAACGAACGCTTGAAGATATTTGAACAAAAGAATGAGACAAGAGACTCGTTTTGTAGTTAACGAAATAAAAGAAAAACCTGAAAATGATGAATAATACTTTTTAATTCATTAAGACCTCAGTTTATTAATTAAACGTTTGACAAAAATACCAAAAAAAACAGAACAGAATTTAAATTCAAACGATATTTTTTCGATGGATCAATAAAACAAAAACAAAAACATGAACTAATTGAATTTCTTTTCAGATCTCTTGTATGAGATTAATTCGTTTTTCAGTTCAACGATTTTGCTCAATACGTACTCGTACGAATTTGTCCATTCATTTCAAGTTGAAATTTGTCTAGTTTGAATTAATCTAGTCTCAATCATGTCCGATACTAGCAAAAAATCGACGTGTACACATCAAATTCCTGAGGATCGTCGAGATAAATTACTTATCTATCAGATTCTTGTTCGTTTATTTGGCAATCGAAATCTAACGAATACAATTCACGGAACAATCGAACAGAATGGTGTTGGTAAAATGAACGATATTAATGACAAATGTTTGAACGAATTAAAAAGATTCGGCTATACACATATTTGGTACTGTGGTGTTCTTGAACACGCAACAATGACTGATTATACAGCCTATGGAATTCGAAAAGATAATCCATATATTGTCAAGTGAGTTCGATTGTAGTTAATCGATGAGTAAAAAAGTGTTTTCTTAGAGGTCTAGCAGGTTCACCGTATGCGGTTAAAGATTATTATGATATCTCTCCAGATTTAGCTGTTGATGTTCCCAATCGTATACGAGAGTTTGAACAATTAATTGAACGTACTCATGCACATGGACTTCACGTTATCATGGACTTTATTCCGAATCATGTTGCACGAGCATATGGTTCTGATGTTCGACCTGAAGAAGATTTCGGCAATAATGATGATCAAACGAAAGCATTTAGTCCGAAAAATGATTTCTATTATATCGAAAGTGAAGAATTTCAAATGCCAAATGTCGAACATATTCCACCGTGTATTGATAAATCACAACTGCCGATTTATACAGAAAAACCAGCACGTGCAACAGGCAACGATGTATTTCATTCGCGACCATTAGTAACCGATTGGTTCGAAACGGTGAAATTAAATTACGGAACCGATTATGCCGCAGGAAGAAATCATTTCGATCCACCACCACCACTTTGGGAGAAACTCTTTCGAATTCTCTGCTATTGGATCGACAAAGGTGTCGATGGTTTTCGTTGTGATATGGTAAAACTAAGCCAACAAGTGATCAAATGATTAGTTAGTTTCTTTTCTAGGCTGAAATGGTTGCAGCTGATTTTTGGCATTGGTTAATAACATCGATACGTAAAGCTTATCCCGATCGACGAATTATATTCATTGCTGAGATCTATCGACCGGATCTCTATCAACGTTATATCGAACATGGTCTATTCGATTATTTGTATGATAAAGTTGGCTTATATGATTGTCTACGATGGTTATTAGAAGAAGGTTCGACTCTTGGCAATTGTAATGAGATAACACGTGCTCATAATGATTTAAAACATATTGAAAGTCGTCTGTTAAGATTTCTTGAGAATCATGACGAAATTCGGTAAATAAAATTAAGAAAAACAAATTGCTGATTTTGATGTGACATGTTTTCGATTCAGAATTGCAGCTAAACAATTCGCAGGAAATCCATGGAAAGCAATACCTGCAGCTGTTTGTACAGCTGTTATGCATTCAGGTCCAGTGATGATCTATTTTGGACAAGAAGTGGGTGTCGATAGTGTTGGACCGAAAGGTTTTCAAGGTGCTGATGGTCGTACAACGATTTTCGATTATTGGGTAAGTTTTATTTCAAAAAAAAAAAATTCAAGTCTTTTCAATGAATTTAATTTTATTCTCTAGGGTATTCCTGAACATCAAGCTTGGTATAACAATGGTGAATGCGATGGTGGTCAATTGACAATTACACAAAAGGCTCTTCGGTCATTCTACGAAATTTTAAATAAATTAGTTCTTGATCATAAAGCAATACATTCAGTTACATCGAAATTAGCTGATTTACAATATGCAAATCATGAATTCTATGATACAAAAAAGATCTTTTCATTTATTCGTTATGTTGAAAATGAGGAACAACTTTTATTCATACTTAATTTTGATTTTTACAATACGTATGATATTCAAGTTGCTATACCCAATGAAGTTTGGTCAAGAATTGGTTTGGATACATCGAAAACATATATTCTCAAAGAAGTATTCATCGATCAATCGGTTCAATTAGAACTACGTGCAAACGAAAATCTTCATCTCAAACTACCAAATAATCAAGTTTATGTCTTTCAAATCCAACCTAAACCCTAGTCTTAGTTTTAATTTTAAAATAAAAGAACATTGTTTTTCACCACTTTTTGAAATTGAAAATGAATAGTAACGACAAATGTTTGATTGAAGAAAGATGTCGCCATTCTGATTTCTTTATGATTGTACGGAAAAGAGTCCAGCCGAATAACAGATAGTGTCTTCATGTATGTAAATGTATGTTGATTTGAATACAAAGATTTGCTTCAACTAGTATCTCAATCAGTTTTACATAATTAACTTTGTATATTTCTCAAAATGAGTAGTGACAAACCAAAAGAGATGACAGTCGAAGAATATGCTGACTTGGTTGCTAAATGGCAACAAGCATATTATACTTGGCATTCAAGTTGTATGAATTATTACAAGTAATTCAAATAGTTTAATTTTATCGTTGTGGTGATTTCATTCATTTATCTTTCAGTATATTATTGTTAAATTCGACTCAACAATTTTTTCAACAAATACCTGTTATAACAAGTTCAAATCTTCTTACATTATTATCAGAATCGAATCAGTCTCGATCGTATGATCCTCTAGCAGAAATTCGAAATGGTTTGTGCATAGAACAAAAGAACTTATTATTCATGAAATCTTTCTAGCTCGTTTGAAAATCGGATCCGTATGGCGTCGATCTCTTGCTGAAGTTATCGATTTTATTCTCTTGCATATTTTCAAGTATTGATTTACTATTTCTCATTTATTAATTTTTGACTGTTGGTTTTAGAATTCTAATTCTTTTTTTTCTTTCAAATCAATTTAATTTAATCGACGAAAATCGACTTACATTGACCTATATGATCTCGAATTTACTCTATGAAGAATCATTTTCATTTCCAATAGAACTTCTCTGTATTGAATTGATCTATCTCGTAGCAAGTATCGGTTTTGAAGTATGTCTTTGATTTTTTGAGTTCAACACCCTCAAAATCAATTTCATTTGCAGACTTTCTGTCTTTCACGTTACGGTGCTACGCCAGGCAAACGTCTGTTTCGTCTTCGTGTTCTCAAATGTGATCAAGTACAAATAGCAGACAATGGTGATGTTACCATCGATCCTGGTACTATGTTGAATATTGGAGCGTAAGATTTCAGTTAGCAAATAAGTCTGAAAACGAATTGATTGTCTTTCTTAGAGCGTTTACTCGTTCATCTTTCAAAAGTGTTATGGCGACATTTCTTTTTCCAGCTGTTATAATCGCTTTATTCACATCACAACATCGACAGACAAGCTACGATGTGGCTGCAAGTGCAGTTGTCGTTGAAGTTGAACCACGAGATTAATATCTTCTCGCTCGTTTGTTTTTCTCCATATATATAAATATGTGTGTAACAGTGGTTTTGTTTTTCGCTTCTTCTTTAATTCTTGTATGAATAATAAACAGAAAAATAATAAGTTATCTGAACAGAATGCGATTTGTTGTAGTTATATATATTTAAGATAATGGAAAAAGTCAATGAAAAACAATCCGACGAATTGAATCCAGTAAGTTATCGAAACACAAATAAGAACTCAATCGTTTTGACGGTTAACTATCATTGATTAGAGTCAGATGAAAACCATTTCACGAATGTGGTCTGGTATGAAATCTTCGGCGAGAAAAAGTCTATCGGCTTGTAGTGAAGCTGGCGAACGGTTAGCTTGGTTTTTTGGAATAACAAAACCGAAGTATTATGCTGAAATCGAACGTTATGAAAACATGAAGAAAGACGTAAGCATCGATATTCAAATTTGCAATATTCATTTTGAATTATTATAGGAAAAACAAGCATGGCACGAAGCATTTCAAGATATCGATCATATTGATCATATTCGTGATTCAATCGTATGTAATCTCCTCTTGATTTTCAAGTTGTTTACATTGTTATTTTTTTAGAACAAATAATATATCGATCGTCAGATATTTTTCTTATGTCTGTTATTGTACATCTCAAATAAATTCTGATATTCTGTCTCATTCGAATCAAAGAACACAATACGTATAGTCTTAATTTGCTTATCTCCTGCCTAGTTTTCAAGAGTATAATTTCAGTCATCAAACAAACATCTTAATTTAGGCCAAATTAAGACGAAACAATAAGCTTCATTCATATAGTTATTCTATTATCGGTTGAATGCACAAAGAAAATCGGCATGATACCGATGTACTTATCCATTTTCGTTGATATTTCGAATCCACTTCAACTCAATTCGTCTTGTCCTTCTCTTAGAAAAGAATCAATGAATGACGCCTCTACGTATCATTGTCTTCCGCTTGATTTATATTGATATCCAACTGTGTTTTGATTATATACGCATTTATGAATCTTCCTCTCCTCATCGATAGATAGATAGATAAAAATAACATCGATATGGAATTCATTTAAAACAAAATTTGCAGATTTATTTTTATAAAACATTTACATATTCAATTCGAGAATATAATTTTCGCCCTACAATAACCATATTTTAATATTTTTAATATTGATTTGTTTTGTTTCATCATTGGAATATCGCACGAATGATTGTGAATTAGGTGTGAATTGTAATCGACGTTGAGATATAATCGGAATCGATGGTTGATGATCGAGAAGAAGTTTTTGTTTGAATGACGATGATGTCGATCGACCGTGACTGTTATTTGTTGTTTGACGACGAGTTAATTTCGGTGTACTACTATAAATCGGCGGTGTTAACGATACGCGTGGATTTTTTATCAGAGAATCTAGTTAAAGGGAAAACAAAAGCAGAAATACACATATGTCAATCAAAATGTGTAATTGAACTTACGTGGGGAGCCATCGTTGAATGGATTTGATTGTTCAATATCGTATGGTGTTGAAGCGGCAAGTGGTCGAAAGGATGTATGCTTTAAACGAATTGTACTATTCACATGTTCGATTTGATTAAATATCAATGTTGTTTCTTGTTTTGTACAAAGGATATTTGACTGATGTGAATAACGTCGTTTTGTTAACGAATATTTTCCCATATTGATTCGTTTCTAAATGAAAGACGAAAATGAAAAATTTTATAAAAACGAAGAAGAAGAGAATATGAAATTGATATATATATATATTTTTTTCTAAGTAGACAATCCATTAACCAATTTTCAAATCGAGACATGTAATAACCACTCCGACATCGTCATTTTAATTCTCAAGTACGATGATTGGCACTATTTCAACTAACCTGAGATGATGTTGCTTTACGTTTAATTTGTTGTTGTTGTGGTTGTTGTTGTTTACTGAAATGATAGTGATTAGTTCTGCTTCGTTTTTTCTTCATGACGAAGATGAGATGTATGTTATATATTTATATGTATGAATTGAAGTGTATATGTGCGCAGCCAATCTCGATTCGTTTTTCTCTCGTTCTCTTCTTTTCGATCAAGATAATTGGTGAACAGAGAGAGAAAAAACGAAATGTACTCTAATGATGAATGATTCGTCAATCAAGAGAAGAAAAAAGGCACGATTATCTTTGATCAATTTACAGTTTCCGTACAAACGTTTTTTTCTTCTCTCTCTACAGTTTAAAAAAATGTTTTGCTCGTTTTTTTTTCTAATGACTCAAAACAGACAAAATCTGATTTTCTTAATCAAACACTTGAAAATTTAACATGATGCTATTTATTTCAATAAACATTTTCAAGTGTTATTACCCAATGTATTTCAAGCAATTGACAGATTACATTCATACATCACGAGTTGACTTGTGCTTACAGATTGAAGATGATGTTCGTTCATTTTCTCAATGCCTGACAAACGACAGATCAGTCTGGTATCGAACTGTTGAGGTTTCAATTTTCTTTTCTGCTCAATAATCTTCGCAATCAAATCCAGCATATCCTAATTGATTCAGACAGGCTGAAAAGTGATGACATCATCTCACCAGTAGATCATATTCTGTCTCAATGACACGTCGTGTTGTCATCAAAAAGAAAAAACATACACAGACGACACGCCTTCGACATGTGCGATTTAAATAAACGAATAATAATCATGATCATAAAACACCATATAAAATATCAGAACGAGATTTAATTCCTCTTTGTTCTTCTCATTCAACGAATATTCGGATAGGAGAACAACATTTTTTCACACGATTTCTATGCTATTTAATATGTGAGGTTTTATTTTTATTTGTGTTTTTCAGATCTCGAAATCTAATTACTAAATATAGAAAAAAAAACGACGAATCTATGAGCCAAAATTTGAGATTCATAGCTTATTATCACAACGAAATAGACGTAGAAATAATTTCACTTTGTTTTTGTTTTCAAATCAGATTGAATAACGGACATATTAATCATTCGTTGAATGATTAAATAAGCAACAAGAAGAATCACTGCAAAGATTAATTTTGCAAGAATTGAGCTGAACAAAATAAATTTGAAAAACCAGAATAACGACGGAATACCAATGGTAACAAGCCAAAATAATTGAATGAAAAAATCAGTTAAATTTCGATTTAAAGGCACTTGAGGAACACCGAGACCATCGAATGTATCATTTCGAACAAAATGATCATAGACTCGATCCTGAAAAGAAACGTTTTTAGATAAAAAAGAAGATTTATTTTCTGACTTTTTCTTGAAAAATTTCGTGTAACCATTGAGCACATTTACTTTCGTCTTCATACGGAATTTGTGTTATAGGAATACGTTTAACATGCAATTGAGCTTGACAACTTTGTCCTTTCATTAATGTTCGAAATTTGGGTGTAGCACTGGACTTTGTAAAGGCGAGTGTGAAATTATAAACACTTGATACTAATTCAGAAGAGAATGAAATGAAATGAAGATATTCAATCTATACTTTTTCCTTTTGCACCATGAAGAATCATAGTTAAACCTCGAGTACGTGGCAGAATATGATATTTCAATTCGGGTAAGTTCTTTTCTCGAGCTATTTTCATACTTTCTTCTCGTTTCTTTTCAGTAAATCGAGTACCTTCACAAGCCATCAAAAACTAAACTCAATAATTTGTCTCTTTTGTTTTTCTTAAAAATCAAAATCGTTTGTTTTACATTGAAATAATAATCATCCGGATAACCATTGACTAATTTCTGCATATCATGTTCGAGAATTGTTTTATCAGTTTCCCAAACACGACGAAGAAATATCGATTCAGTAAAAAACCATGACCAACCAAGAATCGGAATAAGACTGAGCGCATGTTTGCCAACGATTTTTGAACCCTCAAGAGAATATCAAACTTATCATTTTTACAAAACAAAATGAACGAAATTTACTCCGAGCATATTGACGCGTTGCGTCGTCACCATACCAACAAGCCAATCGATTTCATATCGATGATTGACTAGACTCAATGCATGTTCATCTGTGAGTTTATGGAAATCGTTCGGATCAGCAAAAACTGTAATATCCGAATACGACCACCAGGAATACAAAAATGTAACTTCTAAATAAGCTTTTCGATGGTCTAGTTTTTATATAAACAATCTCTTACGACTCCAGATCATTGTTGCAAGATAGTAATTTACTTTTCTATACAATTGCTGATTTATTGGCCAGAGAATTATCCATGAGAGTAGCTGAAGACAATTAATAATCAAACCAGTGACAACAAAAATGTAACAAATAAAGATTTGCACGGGGAAAAATGATTGAAGTTTATTGAGAAGTTTTCGATCGAATTGCATTTATTTGATCTTAAAATTTAAAATGCAGTTTTATTCGAAATAAAAGACTGGAAGAGACAAAAGGGAAAAGGAAAATGACGACTTAAATTTAACGGACGGATTGAAAAGGAACAAAAAGAGAAAGATAAATACGAAACTGATTTTTCTTTCTCTCTCCTTCTTTTTCTTTTCTGTTACATTAAAGGAAACAGATGGGCTTTTATTATGTATATTGAATAAAATAGGAAGAACAAAAGGTGTCAAGATCCGATTGGACTTGTGGTAGCCAGCTACCCAAGATTTCTTTTCCATATCACATCAAAATTCGAATAGATTAGTTCTGTTTCTGTGTTTCACCGTAATGCGAACCACGTTCAGTTTCAGTGACAGCAATCATTGCTCGAACGCCGAGCGTTGCTACAAGACAAACGAACACGAACGTTTTCATTCAAAAACAAAATCGATTTAAATTACCAATAAAAATGATAAAAATGAATATGATTTGTGCGACAATTGAACTTGTATAAAGAAATTTCAAAAGATAAATAACTGATGGAATACCGAGAATAGTGATCCACGATAATTCGATAATTAAATCATAATAATTTCGAGGTACTTCCACACGAGGTAGACCATTGCCTTCGAATGTACCATGACGAGCGAAATATTCGAAAGTTTCGTCTTTTTTTCGATATAATTCATGAACCCAATTATTACATTGTTCAACATCTGTCGGTATTTCCGATATGGGAATACGGCTAATCAAATAAATCAGCAGATTTTTTTCTTTCTAAAATTTTTTTAAATATTTACTTGATAAATATTTCAGCTTGACAGGAATGTCCTTTGATAATACTTAAAAGTGTTGGCGGAGCACCTGTTTGTTTAAAACCAATGGTTAAATCATACACTGCAGCGACTAAACAAAGAAGAATTTCTATTATTATCTCAATAAAACAAAACAATTTTCAAGCGTTAGATCATATATTCGTTATGTTTGCTTTTTTTTCTAATAATGCGTGTTAGTGCAGCTCGATAGATAGTGTATTAATAATAGTTACTTGTATTCAGTCTTTGAGTGAAGAAAGACTAGAAAGTTGACTATTTTGGAGATAGTCGTAAAAGAAAAATGATCGAAGAATAAAACCGATAACTTACTTCGATTTTCTGCGCCTTGTAAAAGAAGTGTAAAACCTTTCGTACGTGGTAATATGTGATGTTTGAGTTCGGGTAGACCTTTTTCTCGAGCAATTTCCATGCTTATCAAACGTTTTTTCTCTGTGAAACGTGTGCCTTCACAGAAGAGGAGAAACTAAAAGAAAGATCGATTGATATTTAATAAAAATTGAAAATCAAATATTTGAATTACATTGAAATAGAAATTTTTCGGATAATCAGCAAGAATCTTTCGTAGATCTTTAACTAATGTTTCTCGATCACTTTCCCAGACACGTCGTAAAAAGATCGATTCAGTAAATATCCAAGACCAGCCAACAATCGGAACTAATTTCAACGATTGTTTACCAACGATTTTCGAACCCTAATTTTACATAACAAAAAACAAAGTCGAAATCAAAATTTCATTATTCAATCTACTTGAATTACGCCTAAACGTTGACAGATAATCCAACCAGCAAGCCAATCAATATCATATTTATGATTCATTCTAAACATCATTCATACATAGGCAAAATCTCGTCAAATAAATAAACAAAGAACATACACGAAAATTGCATGTTCATGACGAACTTTTTCTAAATCATCAGGTTTAATATACAAAACACAATCACTATTCGACCACCATTGTGCATAAAAAGTAAACTCTTTATTAGAAAAACAATTGATCGTGTTTTCTTTTGGTATTTCTTCAAAGTTAATATTCGTAACTTACGACTCCAGATTCCTAAAGCTAAATAGCAATTAATTTTTCGATAAAGTGCTCGATTGAATGGCCAAATAATACACGATAATAATTGTAAAATATTTACAATTAAACCACTGACTAGAAATATATAACCAAGAAAGCAAATGGTAATAAACATCAATTTAAATTCATTGTAAAAGCCCATTATTTGATCTGAAAAAAAAACGAAAACAAACAATAACTTTTTTTGGTTTATAAAAAAAACACGATTCTTGTCTTTTTATTTTAATAAATGAAGATATTTTCTTGCATATTCAGATATGCAAAGAGCACCACTAACATGAACATTCAACGAACGGATAACACCGGCTTGAGGTATTTCAACAGTCGAATCGACTAGAGATAAAAGATCGGCTCGAATACCTTCACGTTCATTTCCGAGTAAAAGTAAAGTTTTCTCAGGAAATTGGAATTCATATAAATTTTCACTATTAACTGTTTGTTCAACAGCAACAATTGTATAACCCTGAGCTTGCATATCAATTAAATACTCTTTCAATTCTCTTTCTTGAACCTAAAAGAATCACATAATTAAAAACGAATTATTTTCATTTTTTATCTGCGTTTACTTGTTTGATATTTAACCATTTATGTGCTGTCATACTCAAATTTAAAAATTGTTGATCTTCTAAAACTCGTATACTCGCAAGAACTAATTCTTTGACGCCAAAGATTTCACCAGTTCGACATAGACCACCGAGATTCGTTTGTTTGTCGATTAACGAAGCGACAACAATCAATTGTGTTCGTTTGATACTTCGGCGTATTTCCATATCATCGGTAGCTTCGACAACTGGATAAGGATTTGCTTTATGTTGAATCGTTGCTGATCCTTCATCCTTTGGTGTATCTGTAGTTTCTGTTTTTCCTGCAGCTGTTAATTTCCATATACCTGCTGGACATGATTGTAGAATAATTGAAATATTATGAACAGATATTGGAAATGTTAAATGAAATTGTTGACTAATTTGAATGAACCAATCGGATACGAGATATTCATCTTCGGCTATGAGAGATAATTTTGGTAGAAGATAGAATATCGTTTCGAGTGAATAATCTCGAATAGGATCGAATTGATAGAGAAATAGACTTTGTAATCGAGTTATATATCGAGCGATTCTAGATGAAACATATACAAATGAAAACAAGAGAGAATTCGATGGATTTACTCGGATTGTTCATCGGTTTGTTTAAAACTTTGATAAACTTGATAAGGTGTTTGATTTTCTAATTGATGTCGTTCGATAAAATCAAGTAATTTCACCATTGTCGTACAAGCAAATGTTCGAATATGAAAATTCGAATTGATTAACAGCGGACTTATGTATGTAAATGTTTTATTAATAAATTCAATCTAATTAACAAAAATTTTACTTTTTTTCCCTGGAAAAGAATTCAATTCGACTTACTTGTTCATTTCGATCTGTTAGCAGACCGGGAATATGCGATGCAATTGATATCCAAGCACATACAGTACCTGTTCGATGTCGATGTGCATCACGTAAATATGCATAGAGATCATTCAATCGTGTTTGTCGATCAATGAATATTAATCGAACGATAATCCATTCGCCTAGTAGACGAAGTGACGGTTCATTCTCTCGAAATAATGTTTCGACAGTGTAATCATAGATAATTTTTAATAAATTCTGCAAAATTCAAAAGAAAAAAAGTCGAATTTAGAAGCAAGTTTAGGTTTTATTTGTACTGAATCTTTGATAATCGATGTTAAACATAAGAGACATTGAAGTGAACGAAACATAATACGATGTTCGAGTGAATTTGTACAGAAACGTGGCCGACGTTCTTTCGATGCAAGACAACGATGTTTTTCGATGATTTTCATAAGAAGATCTGTTTGTTGATCAATTGACAATATTGGCCAAATATGAATAAGAAATAATTGAGATAGAATACGAACATTTCGATCATATCGATATTCACTAAGCAATTTGAAATTGTGGAGAAAAAATTAGACGAAAGATGATTCGGCTTACGGAATGGTTTGTGTTGAAATAATCAATTGAAAAATGGATTCATCCTGTTCAACAAGTTGTTCAGCTTGCCATTGTTGTCTGACAAAAAAAAAGACAATAGTTACGATTAAAAACAAAACATTGAAATCGATTTACTTTTTATCTTTTTGATAGAGATGCCCGAAAATTATACATTCAACAATAAGAGAGAAATATTCTGATTGAATTCGATGTTCTTTTAACCAAATCGGTATGATCGATTCAAAAATTGTATTCATAATACCCGATACATGACTATTTTTGGTTAACATTTGATGAAACCATTGACTCAACACATTCGACATTGTTGAATCGACAATTGAATTGGAAATAGCTTGACAAAATGTTGTTAAGCATGGCCAATAGACTGGCGTTCGATGATCAATTTCATTGATCACATTTATCGCATTATCAACGAGTTTATGCTTATCATCGTTGTTTGTCTATTCAACATTTAATCATGCATGACGGTGATTGATTAGAGAGGCAATTAGTTTTACCTGTGTTTGACGAAGTAGAACGCCAATAGCTCGAAATATATACGGAAGTTCTCTTGGCGATGCTTTGAATAAATCATCGACGATCTGATTACAACAATCAATCGATGAAATTCTATTTGCAACTAACAAATATTTTGCAATCAATATATCTGCTTGTGAAATACTAGATTACGAAAAGAAAGAAAAAGAACGAATGAATATAAAGGTTGAAATATCTCGATGCTCTATACTTGGCATTTGTTTGATCAAGTAACGAAAGAACTTTTGAAAATAATGGAAGTAATCGTAATTTATTATTCCATTCATTTTCGAAATCCGATGCTCGATTGATTAGAAGCCAATCGATTGAATGTGCTAATAGAAGAACATATGCTTGCCATGTAGTTTTCGACTAAAACAATTCAATTTTCTACTACTTCAACCGAATCTTTACTATTCTTTCTACTTGTTGTTGTAACATTGAATCTATTTGATTGATTAATTCTTGTAGAAATCGACTGATATCTCCATGATTACCGACAGTTAAGAAAACAATTGATAATCGAGTGGAAACCATCGGTTCACTTGCACAATGTGCTTTACTAAAATCTAAACCTTCTCGTACGATTAATCTCAAATTAGCTGAAAGCCAATTTTTAACGAAATTTGTCGAATGAAAATAATGTTCCTGATTTAAATAGTGAAATAGCTCAATCGATCGTCGAACATTGTTTGTCGACATATAAGGACGTTGATGTACTGTTCGAATATTTTCCATTAGAGGAAGAAAAAGACTTTTTAAAATATCAACATTTTGATTATCCAAAAGATCGAGAAGAAAAGCAATTTGACGTGTTTGAATGAGATCGCCATCGATGGAAAATAGACGAGTATCAGGTGATGAATTCGATTCTTCTGATGAAAGAAATTCGTCGAGTAAAGTTTGAATTTGTCGAAGATCGAATGAGAAATGTTGAGATAACAATGGAATATCTTTCGAAAGAAATTTCGATCGATCAAAATAAGCAAGAAATCGTAAAAGATTTGTCGATGTCGAACAAGTCGACCAATTGAATAGATTCACAACAATATCAACAATTGACGAGTAAATCGAGAGACGAAGTACGGGCGCATACGTATGAAAATGTGTTAAAATCAATGACAAGAAGATTTTGATGTGTTCATCGTTGAGTAACGATTGATTTGAATGTGTTTGAGAATATCTTCGAAATGAATAAAGAAAACGTTCGAGAGATAATTGAGACCATTTTATCGTTTGAATACGAGTGAGAAGTGTTAATAAACATGAACCTGGATTTGATGTTGAACTTAACCATTGATGAAGATACACTTCGAGACATTGTTCAATCGGTTGAGAATCATTAATCTCATCACCTCTGATTTCAAGACAAAAAAAAATCAATAAAAACTCTCAACATTTTTTTCTCTTACTTGAGAAAGACGAAATTATTCGATATCCATTCAAGTACATTGCCAAGAAAGAACTAAACATAACAAATATATATATATAAACATCTATCGGCAAATGACCTTCGTTTCTGACAACTATCACTGACAATCAACTCTCGACTCTTTTGTTTATACATTTATTCTTATAATTACATTTTCTGTTTCAGCATCGGGGAATTTCAGTGAATTCAAAAACCATCGAACAGTCCAACGTGCTAATGGCGAACTTGTATTAGCAAATAATCGTTCGAGAAGAATAAATATCCATGTCAACGATAAATCTGTCAGATAGAAATTCAATATTAATTTAGATCGAGATAAAAAAAGAAAGAAAGAGAAATACTTTGTTCAAGTATAAAATTTAATAAACGATCGAATTTCATTAAAATTGGTTTTATTAAATGCACAATACCGTCTTCTAATGCTTCATAAACAACAACGAAATCAATCCAGAATTGTTTCGTTTTGTCATTAATCAATATTAAATATCGATCGTATTTCTCATCTCGTAAATCGACATGCTTTTGTTTGTCATTTGTCAAGACTTGTTTGAATAAAAACAAAGCACATTTACGTAGGCGATCGTTACTTGGATTTCGATCGCCTAATGATCGTTGAATTAACTGCCAGAATGATGGCATCGAAAGAAAAATATCAATCGATTGCATTTCAATTAGAAGAAGAAGAAATAATTCATCGTTTTGTTCGATATTTGGTAATGTACGAAGAAGAATATGTTCGAGTGTTGTTTGATGGTGTTTGGAAAGAAAATGCCAAATATAAGTGATAAATTTTGGATCATGTTGATAGCGTAGAGCTGCTTCAAATTGTTCCCAATCGAAATTTAAAAGTGTCGATAGAGAACTCTCAGTACTATTTAATAGTTTACAAAGAAGTTCTCGTATGGCAATCGATTGTTCAGGATCGAGAATAGTTAAAATAATCGTTTGAATACGTCGTAGACGATCATCGATTGTCATGAAACTCATACATGATGATAGTAAACGATAGTGATGTATTGTTGGTGAATTTTGTACGAGATAATCGAACAATTCACTAGCTATTGGAATGGAATTTAGTTGTAAACTATTTGGAAGAACATCGAGAAGATGTGTTAGACTTTCAATTTCTTTCTCTTGTCGAATTAAATCATGTTGATAGTTGAGAATATTTGATATACTTGATGAAATATGTCGTGTTAAATCAATTTCATTCAGAAATGGAACGAGAATCTCCATTGTTAAGTTTTTTTCCTATTTCTTATGTATGTAATGTAATAGTAAAAAATTAATCTGATTTCTTTTCCATAGAACGATTCGATGTCGAATTGTCGAATCTAGAAACGTTGATAGATGACGCTTGTCGTTTGTTAAACAGTCTAACGTAAAGGAGTCACTTTTCTTAGCACAATATCTGTCAAAGCATAGGAATGATCACGATGCTCAATGTGGTATGTCCACACCCTCAATTGATTCTATTTCAAATGTTGTTCAAGAAAGTAAAATCGAAATTCAACGAGAATCAAAAGATTTCGTACTGGTTCATTTCATTTGCACGGCTTTTTCATATTTTATCAGACAATTAAGTGGGTTTATTCTCATGATTTTATAACCACTAAGAAGACAACCCAGTCTATTATCTTCTCTTGTTGTCAAAACAAAAAAACACACAAAAGATAAAGTCTATGGATTTTTCCCTTTGGAAAAAAAGTTAGTCACATCGAAACAGATATTTGAGTTGTGAATAAAATCTCTCGAACATTCTATTTTCTCTTTGCAATTATATAACGAACATTGATTATCTATTTTGTTATTATTTCATATAGACAATCAAACGTAGAAATTTCCTATTTACCCAATACTCATGAGCAAAAAACAGATTCTCTACTGGTTATTTCCAAATCAATCGAATATAACTTATGATTTATACCCAATATCTTAACATCATGAAAAGTTTTTTCTAAGGAAGTACAGTTCGTATGCAACGCAATTAATCAACCGTTAAAATGATTGAGATGACTATATAAATACAGCAAATTAAGTGTCAACGTACTGTACACTTTGTGCACAAGCTGAGAGACGTGGACAGTGATTAATCAGACATGACACATGATGAATTTTTATTACGTCATCAATCGAAGAAGTATTTCAAATCATTGTTGTTTTTTTTCGTCATTATAGTGACGGGTTTTTTCAATTGGTTTATAGTTGGGTTTGACTAATTATACGATCGTTCCTGTTGTGGAACAAAAACGTATTTATATATCTGCGAAATGCCTTTATTCGACTAGTTCCTTCTTGTCCTTCGTTTCATTCGATCGACATCCCATTCCCATTTAATTTAAACCAGCATTCAAGTCTTATCTATTTCTCGATTACACGTGACTCAAAGGACATTCTTTTCTGTTTCTGTTCGGCATACAATAAATATACATATACACTTATATCTTTATCCCACAGCGTAAGTCCACTTTTTCTTTCTATATACATTCAATATTTGAATAGTAAGACAAACAAGTCGAACGAATGATATTTAACCAAGTGCAAAACTCCACCACCTGTATTATCATCTAAGATATTTGCATTACTCATACGATACAATATAATTCATCGTTTATTTTCTCTTGTCATGCTTTCATAACATATAGTATAATCCTGACTATTCCCACTCAATTCGACCGTACGTTTATTTTATTCATGCGTGAAAATGCTGAATATTTGCCATCCCCCACACTCCTCACCAAAAAAGTACGTATTACTAACCGGTGACGCACAAACATGTTGTTTGACGCAGGCTCGCGAATTTTTTTTATCTTTCTCTTTCGCGAAAAATATTTTCATTCGCTTTCGTTTCTTCCACCTGGAATGCGCCTCGCCTTTTCCTTTTCTTTCTGCCCCATCACCATAGTTCGTTTTTTTTTTGATTACTCAATGACGCCGTACGATGAAGGTAAAAAGCATATATACTAACGCATTTCTGTTTTTCAAACGACAATAACAAGCAGTTGCAGTTGGAGTGTCGTTGCTTATGTAACGTGTTTTGTTCCTTCGAAAGAGAGTGCACCTTGAAAAATTTGCCAATCAAAATGCAAATTTGTTTCGACATGTACTTTTTTTGTTGAGGTAACAACACACACGCACGGTTGGAATCAGGTGATGTATTTACATGTATATGTTTGTGAGAATCAAGGTCATATGCAATAAATAAGAATTTCGACTTTGCTTTTTCTTTTCTCGAACAACGAACTTTATGTTTGACTTGATTTCTTTTTCTAGATAAATAAATTTTAGCTGTTTTTTTTCAAATAATCATTTACGAATTAACCGTAATGGGAAAATTATGTGATGGTAAAGATAAAAACAAATGAATCATACGAAAAAAATATATTCATTCTGATTTTTTTTTCTTCAGATAGTTTAAACGAAATGGATTGCGAACAAACATCGCCATTAGATTTATCTCGAACTGGAAAAGCATTTCATTATCAAGTTCGATCACCAAGTCCATGTGAATGTTGTCGTATGCCTCTTCCATCTTACTCTCGACAAGCTTCCATCGAAACAAACATCAGCCCACCTTTGGTTGTTACTCAACCGAAACGTGAATGGCATTACCGTAGTCTTAAGGATTTAGCTAAAAACCATCTGCCATATCTATCCGGCATTGGTCCACAACGAACCCCCGTTCGAGTCACTGTATGTTATTCATTTTTTTTCATATTGTCATCGGAGTATATATATTTGCTTTTGAATGTTTCAGGTTCCACCAAAGATGGATACAGCTATATATCTTGCCATTGAACTTCAAACTATTCAGAATGAACCTCATCCATCGAAAGTTATCGTTCCAGCTAAAACATATGTTAATGCAGAACAACTTTCTCATGACAATGATTTAAGTTGTCTATTGTTTGATCAATGTAGTCCAACGGATTTTTTCAAAGACGATGAAAGAATAATCTATTCAGAAGTCACGCCAAATGAACATCAGATGGGACACAAAGAGTAGGTTTTTTCTATTTTTTAAAGGTCAACTTTTTAAAACATTTCTTTTCTTTTATCTAGAGTTCGTGTTCATATGTTCAATCTCTATCAAAATCAATATCTTACAAAAGAACTAATTATTACTAAACAACTCAATCAATGTAAATTAGCATTTTGGTTTTGTATTCGTAAGGGAGATGAATATATACCGATTAGTAATCCTGCATTTTCATCTATTATTGAAGAAAGTATGTTGAATCGAATTGAAATTGAAACTAAATATCGAATCATTTGTTTTTTGTTTAGAAAAAATGACTACTCGATCTCGTCCATCGGTGCCTACTCAAGCCAACCAATTGTCATTAATCTCGAATCCATATGCACAATTTCTAATAGATTATTGTAATACAGACGAGGAGAATAGCTTTTAGGAACAATCCGTTTTTCTTTCATTCAAGTCAAATCTATTCTGATACTTGCCTTGTCAAATCTTCTCAGTGTGAAAAATGCTACTTCATCGATTGTTTTTGTATATACATGCTGTTTTTTTTTCAATAAAATGTCCTCATTTGATCTATATCGTTTTGTTTACTAAAAGATTTTTCGAGAAGAAAATTAATATTATAATTCAGTTTATCATAATTTGTTTTTCTTTCTAAAAATAGTTACATGATTATGCATAGAACAGCTTCATACCGCTTGATTAACATTATTTCGTCACTAAGATGATTTTAAAAAATATGACTAGAGACCGTGCGTGCGAAATTCATCGATGACGTAATTCGAAGAAGACATTTTCTAGAAAAGTCTTGAAGAAAGAAAGGCATAGATGAAAAATGTTATTTATTTTTCTTTTTTACTCGGCAAACAGTCGGAATGAAGCGTATGTTACTGATCAAATTAAGACTTTATCAAAAACAAGAATAACAACAATTTTAACTATTAACGATGAAATACATCCGTCATTATAGAATCACGAAAAAATTCATTAAAGACGAACAACTGGAACAATTTACAACTTTCCTTTATTCGTTTTTTCATAATAAACGTTCCGCTGGTCGGTAATTTCTTACGAAGTATTAGAGTGATGTCAATAAAAGTAATTTAATACATATATATATGTTTGGGTTTTTTTTATTTCAACAAGAAAAGTATAAATGAAGCGTTATTTTGAAATCAAATTATTAGAGAAGGAATTTCTCAATAGTATTGTAAATTATGTCTCATGAATCATATCAGTAAATAAAATGGAAATTTCTTAAAAACACAATATTTAGTTTTTAAATGGAAGCATTAAAAGAGATCTGAAACTATTAGATATCATACAATTAACTAGTACGAACGAAATGTACGAACTCTAAAGAGTTATTCACGAAAAAATGTGTTGACATATAAATGGAAAAAACAAATGATTCATCATTGGTTTTTATCCCTTTGGCTATTCTCAATGAATCATCCTCGCAACGATATATTTAAAAAAAACTAGTTTAAATAAGCCTTTGTAAACTCAAATGATTTATTGCTTTTATTGCAAAATTTTTTCTCAGCTGTTTTTTCCCAAATAACTTGATATTCAAGTAGTGGGCTTTCTCCCTCAACATTTTACCCAGTCGTTGCTTTTATAAACGAACACTATTGCTAATATGTATTTATTCATACTTTTAGATATTATTTAAAGAAAAAAAAACTGTCAACTTTCAATATGTGTGGTACATGCGATGTTAACGGTAATTACCAATATTTGTTACTTCCGTTGTGTTATAAAATTTTATTATTTGATTTAGACACTAACGATAATGAGAATCAACGAGCTCCTCACTTGGAAGTAGACATCCCTAAGACACCAACATCCCCACTTGATTTGTCTATGAAAAAACCTCTTTCCTCAGTTGATAATCATTGCACGTCTACTAAAAGTGAACCATCATCACCAATGGATACATCTAGTACGACTGAAACATCTATAGATATTTCTCTCCCCGAACCGATCATAAAAACCCAACCAAAATCTCAATGGCATTATCGAAGTATCAAAGATCTATTGAAAAAACATATTCCATTAGTATCGGGTGAAGGTCCACAAAGGACTCCGATCCAAGTACAGGTATAACCTCTATTTTATTCGATTTAATGAAGTGATTGTTTTCGAAATATCTTTTTTGTAATTAGATTCCCGAAGGATGCATTGAAACTATATATCTTGCAATTACTGTTGTTACTTTGGATGACCAATTTCATGATTTAAAAGTGATTGTACCGAATAAAACAAGAATGTATGATGAATGTCATTATCGTAAAAATGATCTCAACTGTTTAATATTTAATGAATGTGACAACACAGATGTTTTCGATAAAGAACACAGAATTGTTTACATGGAAATTACTGAGAGAGATCATCAACGACAAATAAAAGAGTAAAGAAATTTTCGTTTTTATCTAAAATTATTCATAGCGATGTTTACTTTTTTTTAGTGTACGTGTTCATATGTTTAATTTATATCAAACTCAATCGATAACCAAGGATTTAATCGAAACTAGACAACTTCGTCAATGTAAACTAGCATTTTGGTTTTGTATTCGTAAAGGAAATGCTTACATACAAATTAGTAATATTTCGTATTCATCGATTATTCACGAAAGTGAGTATTACAATATCAATTATCACATATTGACTAATAATCAATCTTTTATTTAGAAGCAAATAACACACGTTCGGATGATTTGCCAACAAGAGTCAATTTACCAAATAGTGAATACGGTAGTAACGACGCTTCTATGACTGACAACGAAAATGACGATGATATAAATTCATCGTCTTAAAAACAAATTTTATATTTCTTTTTTTGTATTTATTTGCTAATAAAACTGTTGACACAAAGAACTAATTTTCTCATTGAAATCTATACAGTGTTTTCGCTCTCTCGCCTTCTCTCTCTCCTGCAATAGATGTCAGTAGACAGCACTTTTTAAAAGTAGAACCAACTGAAAAATCACTGATAAAATATATTGATTAAATATAAAAATTGAGTTTTTATGAATTACTGCTCGATGGAAAAACGAAAATAAGTCTTGGAATGAGCGTCGGAATATTCCGAGTTAACACTCGAGTATATATGCGTGGTTTTTTTCGCTTTATTTACACTGTGTAACGATAGCGTGAAGGAATAAATAGTAATGAATAATTTTTTACAACAGCTCATTTTCTCTCGATTACTTTAAAATCAATATTAAATAAAACTAAGATTTTCTCTCAATTACATTTTATCAATTGAAATGTCGTCGATTATGCATTGGCAATCAATTAATAGCATCTCGTATGTTTGTTATAATTCCGATCAGAATTTCCCCAACGGACTCTATTTTTTTGTTTAGACATTGGGCGAAGTTAGATGCATGTTTAGATTTTATTTCGAAAGCATTTAAAGTCGACAATCCCATGAATGGTCATATGGCATGTACATTCAGTTACCTTTTTAATAATCCAACGAAAGAATTACTTACCGTTATTTTATCAGATTATTCTAATCTACTCAAAAGTACGATTAGTTTTATTGAACTTGGGCGAAGTAAACGAATAGAAGATAATTCTATTTCTAAATTTGGCAATCAAACTGATTATAAGCGACATATATTTATAATGTACGATAAAGAGCAACGACTGTATACACCTTGGATTTTTTCTGGTAATAATACTACTAAAATATGCTTGGATGACAATGAAGCAGCGCATGTCAACGAATTTATTAATAATCGTATTGTATTGTGGAATGATAATATCAACGCATTGGATCAACGTCTTTCAACCAGTCAAATGATTCAAATACGTTTACAACGGTTGTCCGAATTGATTCCGCTAGTAGAAAATCGTCCGAATAATATAACATTGGATAATGTATTCACAGGTTGATTTTACAGTTTTTTTTCTTCATTAAAGAAATTTCAGATCTTTCTATTGTATTAACAGATTTTAATGACATTAGTCGTTTAAACCAAAGTGAAATATCAAATGGAATCAGAAACGATTTGCCACTTATTTCTGATTGTCTACAACGAATGGTTTCATCGCCTGATCACGGTAATCATTCATATTCATAAAATATCTAAATAACATATTTTCATAAATAAATAGAAGAAGATACAGAACCAGTATCAACGCCGGACATGGAAGTTGATCGAAATAATGATGGTACCATCTAAACAAGAAATTTTTTCTTTTTAAATAAGAAAATATTTTTCATTGATATTCGCAGAAACCAGTGATACAATGCTTAATATAAATCGCTCGATTATGTCCAAACAATAGAATGTAGTGAAAACTTCATCAACGGAAAACTTAAATTCATCCCATGAAAATACTAGTGGTGAGGAAGATTCG